>WLWD01002422.1_pt1 | contig 117589 bp, 79 predicted proteins | sample 6712731 | NCBI WGS metagenome assembly WLWD01 (sample SAMN12718690, study PRJNA576275) | sponge metagenome | isolation source: marine sponge | host: Mycale hentscheli | place: New Zealand: South Island, Marlborough, Capsize Point | collected 2014-11-01
ATTGTTTTATAGACATTCACTAATTTTGATTCTTTCCACTGATTCTTATTTTCTCTCTTTCTCCTATATATTTATTTCGTTCTAATTCTCTGGTTGGCCTTCACAATAGCCCAGAGGTAGTTGGCCCAACCTGCCATGGCAAAAGGATGAAGTATATTTACCAATGATCACCTCGATGATTTAAACTGGAATTTCCTAGCTATTTATCTACAATAGAGGAGGAGGAAGCTTTCATTTTGTCCAAACAACACCGTTAAGTTGAAATAGTGATGATTAAATAGTAATGATTAAAAGCAGGATACTTACAAACATCCTAAAGCTGCAAGATATCCTCAGAAATATAATAAATTCCTCAAAACATACAGTTACTTTGACAAGGGGGTTCACGTACCTAGAGCTAGGCCTATCTGGGGATCTTACCAGGACTGGCTTATCATCCTCAGTAACTATAGTTGCTTTGACACGGGGTCTACCCTGGAGCTTGCATATCCTGGGATCGTCCTGGGACTGGCTAAGTATCATTAGTAACTATAGTTACATAAACTTTGAGGCAGAACCTAAGTAAGATTTACAAGGAACCTTATAGTATTGCACATATATTGGTAATAATAATACAGTAAATTCTCCCTTATGCAAACTTCTCAGATATGGGCAACTCTATTATCTGGGCAGCAAAATAGGACAAAATTAATTAAAAAAAGTGGGTGGAGTGACTCGTAAGGACCTTTCCTGACCAAAACTAACTAAAAATACATTAATTCCACATTAAAGGGCATTTCTGCTGGCACCCCTTAGTCCCAAGGCGCCCGGATAAGAGAAAATATACTGTAATAACGTAGTAATTAAGACGTCACTTTCTCTCTCTCTCTTTCTCTCTTCCTTATGGCACTCCGTAGTAGCGTCATCACTCTGTGATGGTCCAACCACAACAATATTCACAGCTAATTAAGGTGATACATGCATTAGTACTAGTAGTTTTGGGGAAAAATGAAAGAAAAAAGTTATGGCCACTAAGTGTATCTTATGAATAATTACAGTAGACCCTCAATTAACCGAACACGTCAGGACCGAGGATTGTTCGGATATTTGAAATGTTCGGATACGAAATAAGTCATTTTGAATGGGGTCTTAATCTCTTATCTAGTTAATGCACAGCAAAATTCCAATGAATATCATTATAATTCCCAAATAATGGTGTTCGGATTAGCGAGAGTTCGGATAAATGGGGTTCGGATAACTGAGGGTCTACTGTAATGAGTTTGTCAGAAGTCAATGGTACGCTTAACGTGACACAGTATGGATAATGAATAAAACAATATGAGGTATTGGAGTGATAATTGCACACATTAGCAATCAGGAGACATGTAAATAGGTCAGTATACTCCATCGTTCCTTATTGAGGAACTTAAGGGAACTAACAAAACTCCTAATGGTATCTCTAAAAGTTAATCCACAACTCAGATTATAACTACTGTCACTATCCATAGATGATTTTCTTATATTAAAGATAGTATCAATGAGTAAATTTATGATGTCATTGTCAACAAAACAGAGTAAATGATTATTTTTGTAAACAAAGGGTACAACTCTTTTATTTTCAAGCTACTGAGCACATTTGGTGGAATTGTGCAACTAGTAATAATCTTTTATACAACAAAGTTAGCTTAATAGGACCTAATAAATAGTTGTTCTTTCAGCGAATGTGAATCTACATGGCCTCATGCTAACTCCTAAACCGCTATGTACATGAATACATATACACCCTCAGAGTTCATGGCCTGACCCTAAACTAGTGGAGACAACATGTCTGACTCCTAGTAACCAGCAAGTGGGGGTATATTGTGCGGCACCAGGGAGTCAAGTTCAAGTGTCTGGATTTTATTTAGAATTACTTGCCCATGACACTAATATGTACACATCATAGCAGACTCCCAGACTGCTGGTGTGTGTGTGTGTGTGTGTGTGTGTGAGAGAGAGAGGGGGGGTGAGCTGGTAATATAAATAGCCATGCAGTTCAACAGTTCAACAGTTAAAAAAAAAAATGGACACACTGTCATGTTTGAAGCTACAGGAATTGCTCCTAAACAAGGGATTACAAGACGTGGCCACAGCTGTAGATAATAATGAAGTAACAGGACAGTGCCTGTTGGAATTAACTGAAGGAGAAATAAAGGAATTGGCTCCCAAAATTGGAGACAGGGTAAAATTAAGAAAACTCATAAATGAGTGCCAAGTAAGTCCCTCCATTATAGTTATCCTTACAATTTTACAAAGCTTTATATTTGCAGAGTGAATACGATTTACTTCCAACTTTATCAAGCACAGAGGGCTCCACAATCTCAAACTCCAATGAGACAATGACACATATCAATACAGTAAGAATTAACAAACGATAAAATAAGAAATTAACTCCATGTCTTATACATACCAGGAAGAAGAGATACCAGATGATATGCCTCAGTACCTCAGTGATGTTCCAATTACTCCTGATGCCTTCACTGAGGATGATGATGTTCTAGGTGACTCATTGAGTCTGCCAAATCTGGTTTCTAATGCCTTAGAGCCTAGCACGAGTCAGGCAGCTGTAAGTTTGCTACATCTGTAGTGTAAATATGTGCTATTAATACAGTGTAAGTGTCTTATACATTATATACATGTACTGTATTTCATAAGCTTTAGTACACAGATACGTAAACAAACTGAACTCTTATTCCATTAAATATGTTTTCCAGGGTCCTAGTCATTCAGAAAGAACAGCACCTCATAACCCTTCTGTGAACAGAGCTGGCCATAGTAATGTAATTTACAAATTAAAACAACATCTAATGGCTCGGGTTATTACATTTCACTCTAGACATAGTTGCTGTATGGCAAAGGATAAATGTATCGGTGTAGTGGGCGCAAATGCAGTTTAACTTACCATGTTATGGTCTACAGAATTCATCTAATTGGCACCTTGACTTTAAGGTTCCAGACAAGGATAAGTTTGGGTATACAGCAGCAGCTGCCATTGAAGATGGGCACTTGACCTCTTCAGCTAAGAGAAAGATTATCTCCTTGATGAGGTCCCTTATTATCCCCCACACACTGTATCCAACAGCTGAACAGTATGTTACGGTGTGTGCTAAGTTGGTTGAAAAACATCCCAAATTAAGAGATATGGTTGGAAATGGCATAGTAAGTTCTCTCTTGTTTATTTAAGAGATAAATACATTAATAACCTTTTAAAACATAAGGGGTCCTGGAAAATATCCTTGAGAAACTCCTTTAAAAACTACAGAAGAGACCACTGTCCTCGAACTGCATCTAAGCGAACCTCAAGTATTGATCACCATTCTTCCAAAATATTGAAGCTCACTGAGGTAGTCTGACTAATGTGTGTTTTAATATGTTACACAAGTTGTGCTCACTGTATAGGAAGATCATGTAGTAGACCATGAGGAGTATGAGGGTTCCATTGAGTTGATGCAAACTCTTGATCTTAAGAGAAACAGAGCAACTGGCACCAAATTAATGATTGAAACCCGTTCCATAAGAAGAGAATGGATAGCAAGGGAGAATCCTAATATTGTAGAAGTTATGGACAGATTCCCATTGCTAAAAGATTTACAGATCGTAAGCATTATTAAAATAATTTTTTCCCTTAATTACCGATTCCTATCAGTTTCAGGCAGAATATTGGAACATGGTCGACCGGAGTCGTGAAGATGCCATAGCTGCATGGAATGCCTGGAAGAAGACAATAATTAAGGTAGCTGAAGTAGAATCCAAAAGAGCCTCCATCAAAAAAGTGCTCCAAAACTATAAACAAGTCCCAGAAGGTTTATCACAAGAAAATGGTATAAATAATACAAAATTCACATCATATTAAACTGTTACAATAACTGCTTCTTTCACAGACTACAGAGACTTTGCAGCTTGTGAAATTCTGTTTAAGTTGCTCTACCTCAGAAACACAAAAGGTCTACTTTACAAACAAGTGTTAGTAAGTACATACCATTACTGTCCAAAATTTTGAAATCACAGTTGCAAATTGATCAGACCGCAGATGTTGACCTGGGTCTTGAAGCAAGCATACAGTTGGAACCTTTCTTTCTTATCGTAGGACAGATTGGCTCAGTGGAATGCAACTACTTGCTGGTGGCAGAAAATGAAATCATATTAGAATCTAAGTCTTTTCTGGAAGCTATTTTTGATGTCATGGGGACTTATTTTCATTATAATATATGCTATTCTAAGCAACTAAATTGTATTTTACAATTTTTTCAATCATATATCTTAAACATACCTGTAACCACAAAAAAAACTCCTGAACCTTTGATTAATTTCATCAGATTAGCCAACTCATTTGATTGATTGTTACTCTAGTATATTGTATTCACCTTCAAATGCTTGATTTTATTTACTTGATTTTCATAATAAAATGGACAAGGTTAATGATTTACTTTGTTTGCAGCACACTATTGTCCAAGTTATCCTAGCTACACCCAGCTTACAGAATACCACACAAATATGGGTATCATAATATACAGTATATTTATGGGCTGCATTTAAGGGGGACGTAAGGGGCCTTTGCCCCTCCTACTGCAACTCATGGCAATCAATGACAAACACATTGCCCCTCCTAAAATTGTGAAATCGTAATTTCACCCCTCTGAGCTTTGTTTTCTATATGCAACCCTGTATATATATATATATATATATAATATACACACCTGTAAACTATGTGCTAGTGCATTATCCTTATCTCTATGGGAAAAGGATGGGATTAGTTTTCTGAGGCTTGTTGAAAAGAGTTATTTTTAAATATCTGAGATGATGGGCCATAACCACTATTGATTGCTCAAGAAATAGTAGAGAACAGACTTACTAAATGTAAAATAAAGCCTTTCTTCGTGCAGACTCCCTCACAATAATAGTTGTATTAAGTGTCTTTTATAACCCTTGTAGCGCAGTGAGGCAAGGCTGGTGTGCCCTCTGTGTCCCTACAACCACACCGCCAACCTCAATATGAAATTAAGGGACTACATGCAGCATATTAGAGAATGCCACACCTACTCACCTTCATTTGAAATCACATGTGGAATGAATGGATGCCCAAAACGGTTTAAAAAATTTAGAAGCTTCAAGTCCCATGTATATGACTGGCATGGTGGGGATCCTAACGTGTCCAATACCTCCACTACTCCATCCCATTCCTTAACGCAACTGGAACCTGAAACTGTTCATGAAAGTGAAATGATTGCTGCAACTGATTCGAGTGATTTCGACACCATTCCTGTTGCTGAAACAGAAATAATACCAGAAATTCAAACAGAAATCACAGAAAACAATAGAAATGGTAAGCACTATTTAGATAATATATTAATAGTAAAGACACTTGAACATAAGCAGCTGCAATTTGAAACAACAGGTATGTGTTGAAAAAAAGGGGGGAGAGGGGGGAGGGAGAGAGAATGAAAATGACAATAATCAAAACAAACAAACACACAGCATAAACTCAAATTACATCACTTGGATACATGCCTTTCTGTGTGACTACAGTCAAAGCAGTGAACTACTGCAGGGTTTATTTCAGGGGGGCAAGGGGGGTTGCTCTTGTCCCCCCCCCCTTAGATTGTGAATATTCCAGACCCAAAGGAATAGTGTAATTTTTCCCTAGTAAATATACAATTTCCCCTCCCCCTTTCAAGTTAAGGCCACGCCCATTTTCCCCTCCCATCCTTGGGAAAAATTCATAAACCCTGTACTGAATGATACACTTAATAATATTAGTCACATTTAGATACCCTGTATTAGTTATTAGAATTTTGGTAAAGAAACAGTGGTGCCACAGAGCACTCGTCACATCATGTTGTGATGAGCATGAGATTCATGTATAAAGGGAATTCATACTTCTAGATTTGCTGCAAAAATGATTTTTTTGGATATTCTAAACTATAGGAGGACATCAGCTGATAAAAATAATTCTAATTAGATAAAAAAATTAATGTTGTCCTTGGCATGTGTTGCTTGTACAATTTTGATTTTTTGGTATTAATTTTTTTCTTAAAGTACAGTACTGTCACATATGCATGTATACATATATATTATTATATTCAGCAAAATTACAGCTATATAATGTGTGTGACTCTGATGAAGGTACAACTGAGCTTGAATCATCTAGCATGGAAGAAACTACTTTACCTGAAGATAATTTGCAGCATCTTGCTAGGATGTCTGCATTATTTTTATTAGAAATAAAGGAGAAATACAGACTAACTCAGGTGGCAGTTCAAGGAATGATAGAAGGAATAACAAATTTAATACAGGTACCGAATATTTCATAAGTATGATTGCACTTACATGAAACCGCAACAATAATTTTGTAGCTGCATTGTACGGCTTTGTACTCAGAAGTGAAGGAGAGGCTGAATAAAGTGGGAGTAGTAGAGAGTTTGGATGACAGCTTCCACCAACTGTTTTGTGACGACAGTCCATACTGTAATCCATTTCGGGAGGTTTCTACCCACCACCTACAACAGAAGTTTTTAAAAAAGAATTTCAGTTTAACGGTTTGTAGTAGTGATGTTGTTTTTATGAACTGCTATAGTAATACATACTCTATAGGAACCACAACGCATTCCACTTGGAAAGCATATGAAATGGAAAGGGTGTGGACCAAAAAGGAAGTACACCTTGAAAAGAGATGAAATGATCTATGTGCCACTGACACAGACTCTGCAACAGCTCCTTCAATCTGACTTTGTCAGATATCAGGTAAACCTCACTTCTATATTTGTCTAGAATGATCACATACACATGCTAATTCTACCACTTCACAACAATGAAATAACTCTTCACACTAAGCATATAGTACAAAACCACAGGAATGGAATGCATACATTTAAAGAGTTTCACACTCACATTTTGAAACAGTTAATCCCAACTTTGAGTTTATGCCAGGTCAGCTAACTGACCAACATACATTCAAACTCAGGTATCACATGAGGAGAAGAGTGAACCTGGCTGGCTGTCCGACTATAGTGATGGAGTTGCCTTCAAAAGCCATCCCCTCTTCACAATGTCTCCTACTGCACTCCGCATTTTCCTCTATTATGATGACTTAGAGGTTTGCAATCCTCTTGGATCTAAAGCCAAGATCCACAAGCTGAGTAAGTCATGTGATCTAAATTCCCAATAGCTACTAAAGTACTTACAGCACATATGAAAATATATTTACAATTTAAATTTAAAAACAAAAAATTACTTATTTCCATTCTTATTTCAGGTATTTTCTACTTCACACTTGGCAATATACCTCCAAGTGCCAGATCTAAATTGTCCTCTATCAACTTATTGGCAATCACCAAAGAAAAACATCTAAAGAAATATGGAATGGACACTATTTTAAAACCGATAGTGAATGACTTGAAAAGACTGGTAAGTATTTGTTGGTTAGACACCTCAACAAAAATAAACACAACTAATTATCATATGTTAGGAACTGGGGCTTACACTTAACATAAAGGGGGAAATGAAGAAGTACCATGGCACACTATGTGCTGTGTCAGCAGACAACTTGGCAAGTCTCGCCATGGGAGGCTTTAAAGAGAGCTGCTCTGCATTTAGACTGTGCAGACATTGCATGGCTACTAGAGATGCTGCCAAGTCACTGGTTAGTTAAGTCACTACACACACATTCAAAATAAGTGGCTCACATATAATAATAATAAGCCAACTCAAAGCAACAATTCCAACAGTTTATTTTCACTGCATAATTTTAGTTATTGTTTCTAAACAGTTCCGGGAAGACGACTTCACCTTAAGGGATCGTACCAGCCACAACCTACAGTGTTCAGAACTAGACACTTCTAGTGATGCTTCCAAAATTTACGGAGTTAACAGAAATTCCATTCTAAATGAACTACGGTGATTTCTTACATGTATAAAATTAACACTGTCACTAAAATGTTCTATATTCACCTGGTTTTAGATATTTTCATGTGTGTGACGGTGGTTTGGTCCCTGATGTGATGCATGATATTTTAGAAGGTGCACTCCAATACGAGATCAAGCTCCTTCTGAAAAGAATGATGGAAATAGATAAACATTTCAGTCTTGGTAAGGAAACCAGTTTACCAGTTCTGAAATGTAACATAACAACAATGTGTACTACACAACTATAGACACATTCAATTCCAGAATGACTAATACAGAGCTGGGATACATGGAAGTACATGATAAACCCACTCCGCTAGCCACAACACTCTTTACTACTCCAGGACATACTTTAAAGCAATCTGGTAGGCCAAACAAAGAACTAAAGAATATTTAGTGACCTTTTATTCCTGTAGCTGCACAGATGTGGCTAATGGCAAGAATTCTCCCTATTGTGATCGGTGATCTTGTCCCAGAGAGAGATCCTTACTGGGAGAACTACTTGATCATGATGAGAATTGCAGACCTCTTGTTCACCAACAAACTATATGAAGATGGTGTTGGCTACATGGCTCACTTGATCCAAGTACACCATACCAATTTCAAGCACTTGTATCCTGGAGCGTCAATAATACCAAAAATGCACTTCATGCTACACATGCCAAGATTAACTCTTCAGTAAGTTAACTCATTTGCTTTAATGTATGCATACAAGTAAGGGTTTAAACATTTCTCCTTGTTTTAATTTAATTTATTCAATTGTACTAGCTGGCATCTATACAGTAGAACCTCAGAGTTAAGAACTTCAGAATTACGAAAGACTCAGTAACTAAACACCTTAGTGTGCCTTTTATTAGTAGTAAATTATCACATTACTAATGACTACTTAGTAGTCTCACACATACATAGAAAATTCTGAGTTACAGAAAGCCTGGTTTCTCAAGGTGCTTGTAACTCTGACGTCTTATTGTAATTATTTCTGCATTTGCAATATGACACAATATTCAACAAAACTCTGGAAGATATTTATTAACCCTCAGCGTACATGTACACGAGCTTTATGTAACTCACTTTGTCATTCATTTGTCTGTTCTCTGTATCTCCAGGGACGGATATCAAATAATGACATTACAACCTAGACAAATAAATATGAACTTTAAATAAAGAATGATTTCAAACTATGCCCACAAAGGCTTTTGGTGCTTCCTCGATAATCCGGACTTTAATTATCCGAACCTGCTGCATAGCACTGGCTCTAGATGTGTAAGCGCTGAGGGTTTGTATGACAGGTTTATCTTAACTATACGTGAAAAATAAATTTGTCAAATACCAATTAAATTGACTCATGTGACATTACAGGTACGGTCCGTTAGTGAGGCATTGGACAATGCGGTATGAGGCCAAACATGCTTACTTTAAAAGTCTAGCCCACACCTTGGGAAACTTCACCAATATTCCACTTTCATTGGCAACCAGGCACCAGCAGCACCAGTGCTACCTGCAAAATAAAGCAAACAGAGCAGGAGTTGAAACTGGACCAGGTATATAATGTAATCATCAATAAGAAATGAAATTGAGACAAATAGTTTGGATTACTAGAGTAATGAAATAAAAAAGGAAGGAACCCTTTGTGTTAGGCATCATAGCTTCCTTCTCCTTAGGAACTTTAAATTAATTTATTTCTTTATAGTTTTAGGCATTTTTTAAAAGCCTCTATTAGCCAATACTCTTGGCACAAATGACAAGCACAATTTTTAATCTAGTTATGTTTCTGTTAATTAACATTACCCCTTGAATAGCTTTATCTTCTGCCAACAAATCCTGGAAACAGGGAAAACTAAAGCCATTGTGCACAGTCCCCATGCAAGCATATTAGAGAACAAGTATAGTTGGTTTTTTAAATTATGATAATGTATGTATACATGCAGTAACCTCTGTATCAACAGTGGAAGTGAGCGACATGGCCCCAACAATAACAGCAGAATATGAGTAAGTATAAATTTGCATACCTGAACTGAATCAATTTTTATTGTAGTTTAAAATTCCAGGACCAAATGGGTAAAGGTGGAAGGGCAAATTTACAAGCCTAACGCCGCAGTCTTGTGTGGCACTGATGAGGATGCTTTTGAGGTACTTGAAATATCTGCCATCTATATCAACAAAGAAGAGGTTATCTTCAAAGGAATCATACACAAACTCACTACATACAATAGACACTACCGTGCCCACATTCTTTCTACAACTAATCAAGTCAAGTATATTTCGTACAATGCATTACTTCACTACATTCCTCTACATCCTCGAATCACAAGAGTTTTACCAGAATTCAAAGTTGTAATTTTACCGTTTTATATACCTCATTGACTTTATTTCTTTTACTATGTGTTAGTTTTAAGAAGTTGTGTTTGTTCATTCATTTCAACCTTTCCACATTAATGAAACATTTTTACCTTTCATAGCTTAAACTCATATAGCTGTTTTTTAGTTAGGGCACTTGTTGTAAACATGGTGTGGATCGACTTGAAAGGATAGTGAGCTACGTATAATGGAGGATTCTCCTTGCGCAACCACTTTATTTTAATTTGAATAAGAGCTAGAGGTCAAAGGGCATGCCAGGATTCTTCCTTATATACCCAGACCTCCGAAAGGAGTTCAGAATGTGGTATACGAGGCCACAGATTTCCCGTACGGGGAATAGCATTGAATTATAAAAGCAACCTCTACGTTTAACAGGTCACTTGAATCCATAATAATAAAGTAATGAAGTGAATATTTCAAGTTAAGTAATACGCAATCACAACATAAAAAAAATCTGGAAGTCTACACTACAATACCGGCTTCCATACTTACAGCAGCTTGCAAGTGGTTTTTTCCCTTCATTTCTTAATACTTACAGCAGATACACGGTAGAATAAGACCATCTTGGTATTTGGCAAAACTATTTTTCTTATTACTAATGTTTAACTGGCTAGTCAACAATTCAGTCGTAAATCATCAGATATTTTGTGATCTTAATTTTTTCAAAGCTTCTATTACATAATTTTTATCTGATCATTTAAACCTGGCTCTGTTAGAAATAATGCAAAACACATTTTAGCATCCTTAAGCTCTACTACACTACAATATCTCTTGAGTGGGATAGACTAGATAGGTTTCGCTTAGTGCCAATCTAAATTACTATTTTATGAAACCTTTCATGTTGTGTGTGGTCCTATAAAATGAGACCATACACACGATACACATTAAAATATTAAACGTAAGTGCAACTAGAAAACAACACTACTGACTAATCTTCGCTATATCACCTATCTAAATAATAAACAGGGTACCACATTTTACTATTATTAGCAAGAGCCAAAGTAACACTAATGTTCGTGTACAGTCACTAGTCTCACAAGAGCAAGCGCATACGCAGTTTCAAACTCCCCACGAAAAAAACCTCTAACCTTCACTAAACTCCATCTAGAGCGCACGTAGTTGCATGGCCAATCTCAGAAGGCGTGGACTGTTGTTATAGTTACAGTTACTTAAAAACAATCCGAAAGTCACTGCTTTCGTATTTCGTATTTCGTAAGTGGGACAGTATTAAGGGGGGGAGGGACTGTGAGACTGCAGCATATATTTCCCTCTCTCAAGATAAAGCATCTTTAAAGTGTTCTGATAAACCTGTCAACATTCAGTTGAAACATTCATGCAAATGTCTCCTCTTGGGACTCATGGGCTGAGCTGCAAGTTCAGTGTAGGAAGACATTCTAAATAAGCTGTTAAATGAGATCATCCACCCCACTCTTGTCAGCAGCTAAAGTCCCCTCCAGATTGAAACCTCCTGGCTTTTCCAGATCCAATATGACCGGATTGCATGACTTTAGTGCCATGTAGTGATGGAAACCTTTTTTTATAGGATTATTCCACCTGTCCAGACACTCTTACAAGAGTAATGTCACCAGATACGCATGTTGTGTGGCTGCTTTTGCATAAGACAAGAAAGTTCAGGAAAAAACACTAGGCAGATGTGTCTCTGGCCACTAGTGAACTATGTGGTACTAGCTACCTCCTCCAGAAACTCTCAGTGGCAGTTCAGCTGGGAATGCCACAGCCGCTTTGGGTTGTGCCTATCCATCCTTGGATTTTTAATAATTTTAAATGGTTATTATTATTATTATTATCATTTATTAATGGATAATTGTTACTAATGTTAGCTTCTTAAATAAAGTTAAGAGTTAGTTCAATATAGTTTTTAGTGATTAATATAGTGAAAGTTTTATAGCTCTACTGCATACTTGAAGTGATCATGAGTTCAATTAAAACATCTGCTACTCACATGACAAGCAAATGCATTGCCTAAGATGATCATGAGTCCTAAAGAAAGTAGGTTGGTCTTTGTATACTACAAGAATATTAATAATGGATACATTCATGTGTATTTAGCTATTGTTCAGAGTCAGTTAATTTTTTCTCTTGAATCACATGCCCGGTTATGAATAACGACAGTACATTATTATTTATACATCTCATTCCAAGAGATCAGTATTATAACTTAATAAATTTCTCGCCTGCATGTATGTTACAACTGAATTTTAAATGAGTTGAGTTAAAGTGGAGGAATCTAGGAGTTGAACTACTTGAAACCTATATGGTCTCTTCACTGGTCGCAGCGTAGGATATGTTATTATTACTAGAATTTCGCTGGGGCTGCACTTCAGTGCTCTTCTTTACATCTGATAAAGTTATAGCAACCGCCATAGCGTATCAAATGATGATTGTGAGTTCAAGAAGAAGTGTACAAATAAAGCGGGATATGATAGAATGCATGACAACATGTGTAAATTAACAAATTAAGCTGGAATGTTCATAGCGTCTTTTCCAGTCATCGTGAGGGGGGGCAATTCATCCTTGGTCTGGAAGTCCGTTAGCAAGAGTGGCTTGTTATGGGCACATGTACATCTAGTTGAGCAGTAGCCTTCCTCCTCTGCTCTTCCTTCTCCAGCCCTCTCTTTGCCTTGTTCTCCAGTCCTGCTATTCACTTTCCCCTCCAGCTACTCCTGTCCTGTGCGGTCACATACCATGTCTACTCTCTCTATTCAAATCGCGTCCTGTCCCTCCATCATCTTGGACCATGAGCTTGCTTTTGCACCAGCAACCCTTGGAGATTCCCTTTTTGTCCACACATACACAACAAACACACACAGAATAAAAAGTATGTATATATTATACCATTTTTGGTGGATCATAAATGTTCGACATCACAACTATGAATACTCAGATATGCACTAGAGCACTTGATAAACTAAAAATATCCATCTATTAATATATAGAATAAAGGTGACCTTTGATCATTGAGACCACCTACCTTGACATGAGATTGACAGTTCGATTGAAACCAAGCGAGGTTTTGGTTATTTAACAGGTGAGCACCGGATGTGAGTGCTACAGCTTTTTTTTTTTTCAAGTCTGCTACAGTTGATACACAATAACTCAGCAGATGCAATTAACAGTGGACTGATAGGAACGGTTACCAAAAAATTAGTAAAGATTGCCACATTAACCTACAAAATAATATGCCAGTTAAGGTGTAATTGTATACACTCATTTCATGACTACAACTGTGTACCTTTACCACAACCATTAGTCTTGCCTTAGTTGAAACACAATAGAAATAATATTTCACACAAAACACACACATATATGCCCATGCAATGTGTTTAAAAGGACCTCTGCATGAGGTGGAATAGCTGTGGTGAAGAGTTGCCAATGATAGCGTACGTGTCATATAATCGGCAATAGCAGTCTTAATTGAGTGAAAGACTCTCTGCATGTTGATTCCAAAATTACTGCTGCCTAACTCTCAGCTATTTAGCTCAGGCAGTAACAACACAAACTGCAATAGTGCTGCGAGTAAACAGTGATTTGGAAAATCACAGTGGTTATTTTCAAGAATATTTATTAGGGCAAAATTTTAAGAAACTAGAAGCAAGAGTGCAAAGAGAAAGGGAAGAAAGAAAAGATGCCTATTTCTTCAATCTTTGGAAGGCCACTGTCTTTGAGATCTGTTGTTGTGTGACAGAAAGACTAATAGACAGACTAACAGACAACAGACAAATTGAGTACTGCAACCCTACCGTACATGTGCATTAAAAACTAGATGGGATGAGCTGAGTGCTAGACCAGTTTAGCAAACATGGGCATTATATATACTTACGTATGGGTGTGGCTATTCACTTATAAGTTGTACAATGGAGGAAATGATACTTTTGTGCACCACATGAACACTATCAAACACATGCACACACCATCACCTATATGCTCAAGCCACTCCTATCTTCTTACACCAAATCATTATTCACCTAGGTGATACAGGAAGCCCAACAGCACAAAATAGGTAAACACGTTGACAGTATACTCATCACACATGTATGTGCAGATGTGTGTGTGCGTGTATATGTACACAAGATTTCAAAATATATTCTGAATGTGTAAAGAATTAGCGATAAAAATCCAATTTTTTAAACTAAGTTTCCCTCTATATAACGTCAAGTGCATATATTGTGCATTAAATAGAATTGAACAGCCCATACTGCATAATTACTTAAAAATCTATTGCAATTACATCTTTACTAGAATGCATTGTACTAAATCATAATACTACAACAGTAATGAGTACCAACAGGTCGTGAATGCCAGCAGAGACTGACATGTTCAATTGGTTATAGAGTATGCATCACAAAGACACACATGGATACAGTGTGTGGTATTATAAGATAGAAATTCCTTGGTAGTACACATTGTATGTGATGGTTGTACATTCGTGTGTGTGTGTGTGTGTGTGTGTGAGGAGGAGTAAGTGGGCAGAGACAAGTATACTCACGGTGTAATATGTATGCACTCATAAAATGATTACAGGACTGTAATATTAGCCAAATGATGGCGAGTTACTCAAGTCACATAACACAGGGGAGTCGGAACAGGTACGGCAAGGGTTAACAAACAAACAAACAAACAAAAGGGGGTATGTCAGCCATTTTTCACTTATAGCGAAACATGTCCCCAGCTACGCCCCTTAATACACGACCTCTTCGTTTAAGACTTATAGTGACTCGTAAGACATGTACAGCCACACTACTTCTAGACAAAAGTTAACTCTAATGTACTTTGACCCTCTCGTATTTTCGAGTTAACTCAGCGTTCGACCCCGTCCCAAACATCACTAAACAGTATCATCCGGTTTAACGATCATTACCCGTATCACCCTAGAAATTGAATTGTTACTGACACTTTGAATTTTTTTGTGGGTGCTTAAAACTTACTGGAGTTCCATTTCTATCGAGTTAGTTGCGGTGGTAAGTTAATACGCTATTTGTCATAGTTGTAAGCCCTACGCAACAGTATTTACTTGAATATTCATTTTCCACTAGACTTCATATGAAGATAAGTCTTGCGTACGTATGTTCAGTTATGTGAAAGTATTGTGCGTTACAACAATTACCAAGAATGTCCCAAAGAAAAAGTTTAAAGAGCGTGATTTTTTTTTGTTTCAATTCAAATAGTTTAGGGGAGTGGTTACTATGGCATTGAATGCCTTTACCGTATAATACATGATTTAAAAACTCCACTTTTTTTTTAGTAGCTTGAATTAGGAGTTAAAACCCAACGTCTAACACTCCAGTGTAGTATTAGACTCGCTTGCCATTTGTGCTCAAGCACATCACTAGTTACATTTTCATGTTACCGAACTGGTCGTCATAAACTTGGCGGTGAAAGGGTTAATGAATCTTACATTATCTGGAAATCACAGGACCATAGAAACACTTGACTCCAGCCCCTGTGTAACAAATGACTAACTATCATGTGTACCATTACTTTTATTCTTCACTTATTTCACTACTGTAGCTATGTGTGTGCGTGTGTGAGACCAGGTGATTGTGCATGACTGTCGTCAGGTCATTGACCAAATGATCCGGGAACTCATCACCTTTCATTTGAATTACAAATGAAGAGTTGAATCAATATAATGTGTGTGTGTGTGTGTGTGTGTGTGTGTCCGGCCACACATACAAATGGTTTCAAAGGATTATTCTGTTAGTAAATGAAGTGACAAGAGTTCTAAAAGTTCAGACTCTAAGTCGCTCCCTATATATTTCAGGTTGTCTAAGTGTGCATTAAATGGAAATATCCACCAGTCAATTAAAATGATTTATAGTAAATAAAAAAATAATTTCACAAGGCCTCTTTCTTGTTAGTGGAGTTAAGAAGTCATTCCAGAGTTCCTCACCTCTAGTTGTATTGAAGTCCAGGAGTCATCACGTGTACACCAGTGGAGTAGTCACTGCACTATTACACCTGCCACTTCACACTCCTACATTGAAAGTGTATGTCTCAAGTAAAACTAGCTCAACATAATTCAAGATTCTCGGATTTGTGTTTTCGTGCTTGTAATTCTAACACATGTACATGTAGACTTTTTTTTTTTTTAGAGAAACAGGCTAGTTTAGTACAGTAGAAGTTGTTAAAATTTACACCTTCCATATTATATTATATTTATATTAACTACCACAAAACTTTATGAAAAATTGGGGCAAATGTCTCCACGAAAGTCAAACTAATATCTGGGATGTGTGTGTGTGTGTGTGTGTGTGTGCATATGTGGATGATGGGAGGAGGAGAGCAAAGGGAAGCAAAGTACTTCCCTGTCTAACTCAAGTGCAGTGGAGCCTCCCTATTCCAAATTCTTCCATGCCCCTGGACACCAAAAAAAAAAAAAAAAAAAAAAACCCACAAAAGTTTATCAATTGATGAAATCACGAAGAAAGCATTTTATCCAATAAGACCACATTTATCATTTCCTTAGCCCCAAAAGATATTACTGCTCAGTGTCATAATTTAGCAGCACAATAGATAATACAAGCTAAGCATCCCCAATGCACTTGCCACAGTCTGCCCTACACTGCTTATGTGGAAAGTTGTTTATTACAAATGAAGCTAATTAAATTAGACTAAGAATTAGGTTAGCCATTGTACATTGCTTTAAATTCACCAGAACAGTTATCTAATGATGACTAATTGACATTTGGGGGAAAAAAAATCACATTCCTACGCTCCCTGAATAACAAAAACACTGGTTTTACACAAGATAGAGCAATACCATATAACTGTGGTTAAGCAAACCGATGGGTCCAGCCACTAGTACTACGGCTTCAAGCCATGAAAGCTGAAACATCATCGCTAAAGTTAGTATAGCTAGCAACTTTCTTAGAGAGAATCATTCCTGGCATCACGTGATAAAATGCAGAGCAGTGGTAGAATATGAGAATGAAGTTAAAAGTCATGCAATTACAAACACACACACACATACAAAGCATTTGCGCTATTCGAGCGCACCACTAGTATAGAGTTAGGATGTATAGTTGTATACAGCGCAATAATTTCTTGGAAAACCTTGTTTTGCTTGTACTCTAATTTTAAAAAGTCGGCCGTGTAAATTGTTCAAACAAATTGTGCATGATGATTTTATAAAGATGAATTTTACCCTTTGACCTTACACAATGTCAATTTTTTTTACTGAAGCACATCACAAGTATAATGCCTTTCCCCCAGCATAAGGAAGGGTGTGTATGGTCAGTGAAACGACACCACCTCTTCACTACCGTACAAAAAACATTGTGTACTGGACTGGCTATAAATTATATAATACAGATAAGCTTTAAATAAGAATAATAAACAAAACAAATGAAGCAGCAAAGGTGCGAACCGTCAGTGCTATTAAACATTACCTAGCTATTATAATAATATAATCTCCTTCAAAAAGAACAAAGCAATCTGTTAGCTATTTTAATGAGGCATCAAGCTCAAGCAATGAAAACAGTACATGGAAATGCTGTCTTCACAAGAGAAGCTAAACTAGCCAGAAACACTCACTGCTATAAATTTTCAATGTGAACTTCACTTCATTCAAATCCATCGGTTAACTTCCCTGAGCATAAAGCAAAGTACACTGCGGGCTGCAAGAAGTCAAGTGATTATGACGTGATGCTAGGGGGCGTTACCCAGCTGGTACCAATGTGGAGCTGAAATTCACGTTTTATCAACAATGAGCCCCAAATTAAAAAAAAGTAGCACAATAAAAGGACCTAAATCTTCTTTCTGAATAAGTTCATACCTAAATCACAGTTAATTGTCAGTAATCTCCAAAATCAGAGCATGACAGACAGACTGACAGGAAAACTACTACAAACCTCTTGCGCATGCACGCTTAGGGTTAACAAACAAACAAAAAAACAACAACCACCAACCAACATTGTTTGATGAAAAAAATTAGTAAATTAACTGTCTACCAGTCCCAAATCCACATCGTGACTTATAAGACCTGCAACTACCTCCAGGAGTTCATAAGACTTGCATTTGGTAATGGTCATCAATACTATACTGTATCATGCCAAGTTGCTTATGGCCTTAGTGGTTGTCATGGCTCCTATGACTTGTCCTAGTCTTATTCTATGAACTGCATGTGAAAAATGGCCATTTTCCCCATCACTGCACATCTGAAACAAACTACTACAAATTCCTACATTTTTTTCCAAACTTACATTGAAATAAATTCAGAAGGGGTAAAAAAAAATTAGGGTGGAAATCGGCTCCCATAACCTGAAACCATGGGCTTAAAACAAAGTAGAAAATATAATAATACGTTGAGTTGTATGCAATAATTATCTCCCCTTCATTGTCCAGGAGCACACTAAAGGATGTTAGGGTGGCCATGGGAAAAGCTATGAGTGAGGATAATTTTGGTGGAGCATGTTTTAGAACAATTTAGTAACTAGAAACCATTCCAACAAGCACCCACACTTTCTCACAAAGAAATGAAACATTTCAAGAGTACTATGGAACAAACAAACTGACGAGCCCTTGTCATAATATATAGCTAAAACTACCACAAAATATCACTATCATAATTCAGGCCACCCTTGCTCTTTACTTTCATTCATTAACTAATTCATCAGTAGCTATATAGCTTAGAAAAAATTGTTCAGGAAACAACTTCACCAGGGGGAAAAAATGACCTGGGTGACCCCGTGCAGCTAAAATACTTAAAAACTCACTGGCCCTAGCCATAAAACTACTTACCCAGAAGCATAAGCCAGGGTAGGCAGCGAAAGCTTCCTTCAAGTTCACCAAGACACAGTACAGTAGCGTAGCAGACGAATCAGTAGACTAGCGCGCAACAATAGTTTAGACGACCACTTCCAGTCGAGAGTTTTACTTATATGGTAAAGCGTTTTTAATTTATTTAACCTGGTGATACTTACCTACAGGTAATTGGAAAAGGGTTTTCCATGAGAAAATGCAGCATCTTTGCGAGGTCCGACGTCTAGCGCAAAGAAGTGCTTAGGGCCTGAAGGCGGTAGTTCAAGATGCACTGAGCCGCCTATGTCTACGCAACCGTATATAGCCTAACAAATATTTAACGTAGCTACATTTTCAATTCAATGCCGTTGGAGGGACATTAGCTATAAACTCAAGGTGGGGTCACTATCTAATTGTGTCTTTCTCTGGAAGGACCTGAGTGATCAAGTAAAAAACTACACCAGTTATAAAACTGTGCGGTAGTATGCACACTGGATATGCTTGCGCTTATGAGGGATTCTTCTTCAATTAATCATCAGCCACTTGACTTTCAAATTTTGCTTAATAATATAATGCAAGAAGTTAACTAGTTAAATGCATTAACTAACAACATTTGGACCCTTCAGTAAACCATGAGTGAAACAAAGGTGTAAGAAACAGACCTGTAAAACTACAGTAAAACATGGTACAATGTTTTACTTAAGGTTTCCTGTCAAGTAAAACAAATAATGTTTTACTAATGAGTAAACTATGCAGTAAATCTTTAGTGTAATGGTTTCCTCAATTTAGTAAAACAAGCACCTTCAAGCAGTGTGGAGTGTGGTGAGAGGCTATCAAATTGCAGATTTTTTTTTTAATGACTCTCAGTTTATTTGTGATCAAATGAATAAAATATACTTGGCACTGTACAACAGTTAACGAGTATGAATATTTATATTCTTCATCCAAAGCTCCATGCTATACCAGCTTGCCTTTATTGCTGCAATGGAAAGTAAAAAAACAAATAAAACAAAACCAACAACAAAATAATGGGAAATTATTATAAGTCAACAGGTTCATTATAAAATGTTGGTATGTAAAAAAAGTATTCCTGAAAGGGTGTTACCTATTATTCCTGATAAAAATACACTCTTTTTGGTATGATCATAGAGTGTTTCGCAGTGTGAGTGTAACAGCACACCCTATGAGTGTAACAATACACCCCAATGCACAAAAGTGTTCCAGTACACCCCACTTAGGGTGTAACTAAACACCCCGGTTTTTACAGTGTATGTAATCCTGATAATCTGGTATTAGAACATTAAGTGACGAAGTTTTCAAATAGATTGTATTACCGTTTTCATATGTTATTCCATCTTTAATGTCATACTGTTCTAGCAGCTTTTTAATTGAATTTCTTCTAGCTTCCAACTGTGCAACTTTAATAATCATTACTTTCCAACGCCTCCAGTTATCCATCACTACTACTTGTGGTGTTTTTGTAGCTGCCCAGTATTCATTTTGAAACTATAATGTTTATTAAAATGTTTAAAATATTAACCACAACTCTGTGATCAGTCTATGCTTACTATTATAGGATCCTTGAGCAATGGAAAGGCATCAATAATGTCAGTAACATTGGGTTTGTCATCCATGATCCACTGCCGTCTCCTGTCTCTGGTTTGGGCCATCAGCTTCATCCCCATAGCTCTATTGGAGGCTCGAAGGCGAATAGTCTTCTTGGATGCTGCTACCTCTGCATATTCCTCATCATCCAGATCTTCATGCTATAACACAACAGATTAGTTGTAAGTCCCATACTGAACAGACATTTGTACTTACTTCCTCCACTCGTGCTCGTTTTTCAGAAGGAGGATCATCATGAGGTTGCTCAGACAATGGCGGAGTGGTGTTATGATCTCTTCGATAGTTTTTAAAAGCGTTTCGAAGAGAGATTTTCCAAGAACCCTTATTTGTTAATGTGAAAGATTGATACTGACCAAGGTGAGAACAAGCACTTACTATTCTATTTCCGACTGGGTCTTGAAGGTTGGGGTATTTCATCACTAGTTTAGTGCACACTGTGATGTATTGCTCTGATGTAGGATACAGGGTGTGTTGTACCATTAAAGAGCGGAGTAAAGATATTATCTTTCTCTTTGCATTAGAGGTAACGTGACCACTGTCAATAGCTTGCGATGCGGAATATCCGAATTTTTCCTTTTCAGGAATTATAAAATCAAGGTGCCAATTATCCTGAAAGGTGCATGAGGACTAGTAATCTTAGGTGTATAGTTTACATTCATGCTTGTGACCATGTATGTAGTGATAACCATTGACATTGATAAAGTATCACTCGTACTGTGTGTGGTCTAATGGCCTGGGATGATGGGGATTCACTGCTGGGACCTGGGTCACTTGCCTGTACATGGGTAAGTATTCATCACTTCATCAATAGTCCTGTTGTAATGACAGGTTACATACAGCATTTATAGAAGCACCATTGTTATTCTGGGTTCCAAATGTGCCACGGCTGGAAGCATTTCTCTGTAATATGGAAGTATAATGGCATACAGTACATTAGGTGTTATTCAAACATTGTTTGACCTCTGTACCTGTGAAGAGAGTGTGCTGGCACCTGAATTGTTAGTCTGGAAATAAAATAGCATAGACTAAGTTTTTATTAATGAGAATTATCAATACCTGAGTGAAATCATGCAGTCTGCGTGGCTGTCTTCTACCCTATTATTGTATAGTGACTGCAATTAGATTCAGCATGTGTGTGGTATGTATAAGGTATTGCAATTACTCCAATTACGTTTGAGAATATTGGTGTTGTCATGTGACTGTCTGCTGGTGTGCTCTGGTCAATAGCAGGTGATGGTGTACTCTCAATATCAAGGCAATCCATTTCACTGTCCTCCTATTGCAAGAGAAAGTTATCAGTAATACCTGTTATGTTCTAGCTCATTTCTAGCAATGTACCAGAGAAGGAACTAATGGAGCGCCACAAGAACTTGGCTCCTTGGTGCTGGCCTCTAGAGAAACACTGAGACTCTATCAAAATGAAATGCGATAGTAAGTTAAGATTTGGAAGTCATTACATTTAGTAACCTGTTTGTGCTTTGTGATTAGTTGTCTCAACTTCACCCTGTCCCCTATCTTTGGTGCCAGTTCTCTCATCTCCATCTCCGTCAACTGTAAGCAGCATTCTCCTGTCACTTCATTACTTGCAAAGTTTCCTAGGACACTTTCAGGAATTCCATTATCTCGCATGAACTCGGTCAGCTCAAAGCACGACAATCCTTCCATCGCTGTTTGCTGTAAGTAGCAATGTTGTGTCAACTCAAGTCAGACCTTTATATAGGCTACTCATGTCTGTGATCATGTGATGCCTTGAACCGGTGTGAGAGCCACTATGTCTGCCCGAGAGCTGTGGGCTGCCATTAGGTCAAATTCAAATTTTTGTTTTAGTCAGAATGTCTGCAGAGGTTTGAGGTTTTAGAATTCACTTCACTGTAAGCGTGTGTTACAAGATAGTAGTGCTCCATAAATCAATGTCAATCCTATTAGCATATCGTTACACTTTTTTGTACTACATGGGTCTCTACACAGCATAATGTGTCTGTATTTTACTCTCATTGCCCCTCAGAATATCTAAGAAAAGTTGTTGTTGTTTGCCCTTCCTTGATTCGTTTTCTGAATGAAGCCTGCGCTGTAAAAATCGAATCAATCACATTATTAAGTCCGACAATTAACACTCTATAGAGTGTTAATTGTCGGACTTAGTAACAAATTGATTAATCCATGGACACAGATTTGTTAATCAATCACAACAGATGTACTGCTGGGGGATGAGTAGTGAGCAAGTGCTAGCACACATTATCTTGTAAGAAACTGATGCATGCTGAATACATGTCACTACCCCTTATCACAATAGTGTGATGAAGAATAAGTCACTGAAGTTGGAGAAGTGTTAATAAGCATAAACATTTAATTGGTTCTTGCAGATGTAGCTGGTTGCTGCTGTGATGAAGGGACACTGGATTATTCTGGATGAACTCAACCTAGCAATTTGCCGGTGAGAAATTCTAATGGCCATGGTTACCATCTAATTGCTGTACTAACTGTAAGTGGTTACTGTATTGAGGAATACTTATACACCCATCCTGATTGTCTCCATAGGAAGTGACTTTAAGATTGTGTGTATCATTTGATATGGGAGGGGGCAGTGACTATAGTATGTCCAAGTTGAGTTGGCATGGTAAAAACTGTTAATAACTTTTGAACGGAAGTAGCTACGCTTCCTGGGTTTGTACCATTCTCTTATGAAGATAGCATTAACGTCTACCATTTCATTGCACTGACTTGCATGAACTACATATTCCTATTGTATTGCTCTAAGTAAATTATTCTTTTGGTTTTTGTAATAGCTAGCTAGTGTATACTAACACTGAGGGTTCACACTCTTGGTGCTTCATTTTTTTGGTAGATAACTTTTATTACAGTAAACAAATACTGGACGATGTTAAATAGAGTATGCATCTGAGTTTCCTGCCCAAGTATATCTGCATCAGTCCCAAGTACAGTAGTGATTTGGCCAACACCAACAAAGAAGTAAACAATAAATAAACCATCTATAAGTTAACACCTCCCAACCTGTGTGTGTGTGTGTGAATTCCCATAATGACAGACCGACACATATTGACAGTTTTCTGTTTTGTATGCGTGGTTCTAAAGATTTACTAAACTTATGAGAGAGAAATTCATCCCTTCCTAAGAGAATCAGTCCAGCTTTGGAAAGTCTGGGATGGCTCCTGATCAGCTACTCAGGAGCTACCAACACCAACCTAAAGTTGGACTCAACTCTCAACTATGTACATCTAGTATTCAATTTTAGAATGACTAAGCATATGTATATAGGATATAAACTACTTGCATGTGATAAGATGCTGGTTCACACAGATTTCTTCACTCTAATGTGTGTGTGTTTGTGTGTGTGTGTGTCAACAGACCTAGAGGCATTCAGAATTAGCCACTATTTCAAAAGGATCAAAGGTCATAAGCTGTCCCACTATAAATTGAAAGGTGAGAATTGAGCTAATTGTTACCTAGTTGGTAGCAAAAGCAGGTGCTTCATTCTATAGGCTGTGGTTGGGTAATTCTGCGGTTGATAATACATGTTGGGTAAGAACTACATGTGCTTGGTAACTTTGGTGATGGCCAGCTCTGCTGGGTGTTTGGGACTGGCTGGCACTTCAGCTTGGCCACTGTATGGAGCCAGTGGTAAATATTGGCAACATGCTTATGGGTTGATATGTATACACACGTACATACATGCAAGTGCAAATTCTGGCTCTGCCAGGTAGTGGACAAATATAAACCAATAATAAAACCATCTATAAGTTAACACCTCCCAAGCTTTGTTTGGCCGGCTCACTGTGCCTGCACTAAGCAGGCACAGTGAGCCGGCCAAACAAAGCTCCTGGAGCCGGGCTAGGAACTCGCAGGAGAACAGGCCTTTCCTCACAGCACGTGGTGTGGGTACCTGAAGTCCCACCTGGACCATTGCTGTTCCATGAGAAAAGGCCTTGAATTTGCACCCTAGCAAATGCCAGGTACCCAATCACAGCTGGTGGGGCTAGTGGGAGGCAGATAGAAAAACTAGATGGAAATTTTACCAGAGTTGGGCTTGAACTCTAGGACCTCAGGTCCTGAGCCAATGTGGCTATGTGGGTGTCAGCATACACATAGCCACCATACATACATACATACATGCTTACATACATACATACATACACACACATACATGCATGCATGCATACACACATACATACATACATATATACATACACACACACTTGCAACCGCTAGTGGTTATTCACATCTTGCAGAGCCAGGATGCCTGTGCACTAAGCAGGCACTGTGAGCCGTGCAAGCAAAGCTCCTGGAGCCAGGCTAGGAACTTGCAGGAGAACAGGCCTTTCCTCACAGCATGTGGTGTGGGCACCCAAAGTCCCACCTGTACCATTGCTGTTTCATGAGAAAAGGCCTTGAATTTCCACCCCAGCAAATGCCAGGTATTCAATCACAGCTTGGTGGACTGGTGGGAGGCAGATGGAAAATTGCCTGAGATGGGCTTGAACTACATAGCAGGCCCTGAGCCAAGGACACAACCACTACACCACACAGCCATACACACACACACACACATATGTGACCGGTTTTGGGGAAATCGGCCTAAGCGCGGCATCTAAAATTTTCTAATTTATTCTACCAGTAGGTTGCACAGGGCCTGTGCGTCATAAGTTAGAGCTAGCTGGTGTCTATCCATTTCTGCCATAAAAAATGTTTCGAAAAAAATCAACACATAAGGCTTTACCCGGGGATACTGAAAAAAAATTGTTTGCCGCGTTTAGACCGATTTTCCCAAAACCGGTCACATATATACATACATACATACACATACATATATACATACATACATACACACATACATAAATACATACATACATAAATACATACATACATACATACATACATACACTTCACCACCACCCCTCCCTTTAAAATATGTGACCGTCTACAGGAAAGCCGGGCACAACGCGGCATGCGTAAATATCGAGAAAAGATCGATCGATATCTTAAAAAATGTATTGTTTCAAGCCGACGGAAGGGAACGGTTAGGTCTATTATAGTGGACTTAAGCTACGACGATAAAACTTGGAGAGCTCAATATCTGGACGGCGACAACTCTGTAAGTGCAACAAAAATTTTTTTCGAAGGGTGCCACGTTGTGCCCGGTTTTCCTGTAGACGGTCACATATATTCTTACAATTTTGTGAGCAAAAAGTTAAGTTCAAAAGTGACTAATGAAGGTGATTACAAATGAAAAGCTTAAATCAAAACTTTATATCTGCTCTAATTATTGTCTTGTTAATGAAAGCCTATCTCCTTTTTTATCTTATATGTATGGAAGTTGTGACTCCCTTGAAATAGCGCAAGCTCAACCTTGCCCCCTCTCTTAGCGAGCGAGACACTTACAGGGGTAACACAATTGAAAATCGGTGATGTTTGTTTGTTTATGTATATGTTTGGACGTACGTATGTCATTTTGTACTTCGACCCTCTTGTACTTGTATGTTACCTCGGTGTTCGACATCCCAAACTTCACTAAACAGAATCCACTGGTTATCGATCATTACCCGTATTACCCTAGAAATTGAATTGATTAACGCTTTGAATTATTTTGCGTGTGCAGTAAAACATACTGGAGTTCCATTTCTATTCGAGTTAGTAGCAATGGTAAATTAATATGCTATTTGTCATAGTTGTAAGCCCTACGCAACAGTATTTACTTGAAAATTCATTGTCCACTAGAGTAACCATGAAGGTAAGCCTTGAGCAGGTATGTTTGTGTGAAAGTATTGTGCGTTACAACTACTACTTGTTTTTTTTTTTCAATTCAAACAGTTGCAGGGAGCGGTTACTATGGCATTAAATGCGTTTATACGCGTAATTTAAAAACTCGACTTTATTTTAGTAGCCTGAGTAATAGAAGTTAAAATCAATCGTCTGACAATAATGTAGTTTTAGGTTCGCTCGCCGTTTGTGCTCAAGCACATCACCAGTTATTAAGGTGATGTGTGAAAAGGAGACGTGAAGGAAAAAGGAACGTGAAGGAAAAATAAATCCAACCAAAAAAAAGAAAGAACTTAATTAGGATTGACTGGGCATTTATCAGTTGTCCACTTGCATCATTTAGTTATGGCCCCTCCTCCCTGTCAACGTTTACAAGACAAGAGAATCGGGTACAATGCATTCCCCATAAAAAAAATTGTTTTTATTTCTTCACTTTACAGAGTTGTTGGCGTAACTTTTTTGCCATAGCTTATGCCATTCCTAATATAGTCGACCTAATAATTCCCTTATGCATTTTATTATTAATGCATTTTTTTAATTAAATTGATCTTTCCTGGCCTTTATGTATGCCACATGCCAGATTTTCCTGTAGATGATCACATTTGTAGCTCTAATTGCATCACTGTTATTGGCCTTCACTTGGCAAAATTGGTAAGCAGCGCCTTCGGCAGGTACTTTGTCCTTGTGTTGTAATGAAGAAGCCCGTGTAAGTATAAAATAGTAGTGATCTTGCATAGCAACCATCAACAAAAAAATTGTGTAGGCGATGTGTGGCCAAACTAATTGCATAGTGTTAGTGCCACCTTAATCTTTTCTTCTTCTTTTCTTTTTTTTTTTTCTTTTTTTTTTTTTTCTTTTTTTTTGTTGCCATCCCACCCCCCCCCCCTCCCTCACTTTAATCTTACCAAACTACTTCAAATTTGTAGCATACAAATGATATGTATGCTACTCAAGGCTGGCTTGGCTTGGCTTGCTTTAAGTAATTTCTTGTATATTGTTTGTATTAGGATTCCTCCGGAGGATTTCTCATAGTCTACGAACGTTTGTACTGACTGATTGTGGCCAGTTTATTTAGTGTAATGTCTTATTTTGTATCATATTTTTGTTGTATTTGTATTGCCAGTTTCAGCAGAACAAGAACATAAAGGTCATGAAAGTTTCATATAAGTCAATTGGTTTTGTTATTTGCGCTAATGTAATCATTTTAAAATCTTAATTTCTTTTTTCTACAATATGTAATTAAAATTATAGCATTTCTGCAGATATCTGCACCAACAATGATCATTGTAAGCACTAATACATTGCATAATGAAGTTAGTTAATTTGCACCCTTATGCACATACACACACACACTTAGTAATTGAGGTATAAGGCACTTTGCCAGCCTGATGCAGCTGCAGTCACAACAGGAATCTACCAATTAGCTATGAAGTGATAGAGACAGTAAAGTAGTTCTGCTATGCAATGAAGATGATTTAAGCTTTGAGAAGATGTTGCTAGTCAGGCATATCACATTATTAAATTTTAGATCAAGTCAAAGCAGCCTTTATTCTTCATTGTTTCCTTTTCTACATTGATACCATGTGTTGTTCCAGCAGTTCTTCCTCTGCTACTTTAGTTAACATCATGAGAAGATGATTACAGTGCATAAGCCAAAGCTAGATCCTACCATTATGATCATCATGCAGTAGTAGTAACTATTATTGCTTTATAGAATTGAGAGCTGATGACATGCTATTGTTAGGCTGTGGTCGATGCAAACTTTCAGTTCATATCAGTTGAAATTTCTATTTGTAATATCATTTTTCCCTAACTTTCAAATACAAAAAGTCAATATCTAAATTAGATGGATGTAAATACATGACTAAATCTTTTTTTTTTTTCTTTTTCTTTTTTTTTATGTGACTAATAGAATTCAATAAAAACTAAAAAAAAATAAGGAATAAAAGGATTAATCCAATGATTTTCTCTGTTCAATTGACGAGGAATCGTATGGATTTGGGTTTTCCGTCTCTTCTCTAATCCTGTGCTGGAACAAGTACACACACATGTAGTAACAGAAGTGTTTTAATTAATCTGGCGGACTTCAGTGCAGTGGTGGAACCTCGATTATCTGAAATGCTTGAAACTGAAATCTATGGATAAATGAGATTAATGGTAGTTAATGAGGTATTCCACTACAATTGAGATTAAATATTACTTATAACTGAGATTAATTCTCAACATCAAGTATTCATTATGAATAAAAGCTGCTAATAATGTTGTTTGTTTTTAATTTGAACTTCACTTTCCTGATTATCTTGTACAACAAATTTACCTTCCAAACAATCAGAACATTCGGATAAGTTGAGGTCCAGATAAATCTAGAATCCACAGTATAAGCATACTTCAAAATGGTGTCACTAGTTTTATGTTTTCATTCCCATCACCTCGGGCTACGAACAGTGGTCTGTAAAATAATAAAAACCCACAAAGCATCATGCTAGTGCCAAATTGTATGTGTAATTTTACAAGTTGTTTCTATATTAAACTTGCATCATGTCTTGTATAACTTTTATGCCACAATTAATATTTTAAAGGTTGAATTTGAGCAGTGAGTGGAATAAATGCATAATAACTGGCACAGCTTAAGATTACAGACAATTACTATGGAATGTGAGGTTTGCAATCACATTGCCTATCAATACAAATAATGAGACCATCCAAGAGTCATAGCAAACATGCAATCACATTGCTTATCAATACAAATAATGAGACCGTCCAAGAGTCATAGCAAACATGCAATCACATTGCTTATCAATACAAATAATGAGACCGTCCAAGAGTCATAGCAAACATGCAATCACATTGCTTATCAATACAAATAATGAGACCGTCCAAGAGTCATGGCAAACATGCAATAACATTGCTTATCAATACAAATAATGAGACCGTCCAAGAGTCATAGCAAACATGCAATCACATTGCTTATCAATACAAATAATGAGACCATCCAAGAGTCATAACAAACATGCAAGAGATAACACAATACTGATGAGGTTCGAGGTCTCAAAAATGCACTAGAACATATAATGCATTCTTACCCTACATATAACTAAGCAATTGTGCTTATTTATGAAAGGGAAACGGCTATAACAGTACCCTGTAATCTGGCTATAACAGTACCCTGTAATCTGGCTATAACAGTACCCTGTAATCTGGCTATAACAGTACCCTGTAATCTGGCGATGTACTGCCTTTTCCCATTAACTTCTACCTTGTTTCAAGTCATTGTTAGTGCCCAAGCTATCTATTTCCAAACTTTTTCAAATCTTATAACTAGCTACACATAGCTAGCTAATAGCGTACAACTCTACATGAAGTTTAACATTAGAGTGTATTGTAATTGTAATATTCAAGACAACCCTCACAAAATAACGAATAATTAATATCACAAAGTAATGCTGATGATCAAACACATAAAATAAATTCATGATGTCCAAATTCAGCAAGTTTATAGAACTGTTCCAGAATTGTGTTCTTGGTCACCAGAGTTCAAGTACAGTTTCTGAGTCCATTAGATTCTACCAGAATTGTCTTATCGGTCGCCAGTGACTGAGCACAGATTCCGAGTTATTGAGCTGTACTCAAAATGCACGAACAAAAGAACAACAACAATAACTACAGAACAACAACAGCATAATTAACAGGAAATGGTAATAAAAAATTAGAGCAAAAGAATGCAGTTAAATATTATTATAAAAAAATTGTATTTGCAAGGAAGGACAAGAAAAAATAAAAGTCGGGGGGGGGGGAGAAGTCAGCTCTTGAAGCGTAATGATCTCATCATTATTCTTTCCTTTGCTCATTTTTCAGTAGAGCTCATTGTTACATTTTAGTACTACAAAGTGAATGGTAAATAAGTGTGTAGACCTGGTAGGAATAAATGATTATATTTGCCAGTATGGCTATCTTCTAGGTTCTGAGTAGACACTTACTTCTTTTTTAAATTATTGCTGGACGGCATGCATCTATTCAAACAAAACATATAAAAATAAAATAAAATAATATAATTCCGTAAGCCAACATTCAAAATGTATTTGTGCAAAATTACTCTGACGTCGAGGCTTCAGACCCCTCAACACCAGATCCAGACCCCTCAACACCAGAACACTTCCAGCTATACTTCAAGAGGGGAGCCTTTGATGGCATTACGTCATTCCATCACCTGATTTTCTCCTCAGGTACATCAGGCAAAGTGGTTGTGAAGATGCGATGTGATGCTGAGGAGAAGACGCTCACCCTCCTCACGAAGAACCACCAAGACTGGAAGCTCCGTCCCGAACAGCTACCCAAAGCGATTGAGCCACCAGGACTGCCACAGGAGAGGCAGAAGTACCTGCATGATAACATCCGGGACTTTGTCCCGGATGCATGTAAAGACATTGTCTGTCCTCCACCTCATACTCAGACACCTCACAACCATGACTCCACACTTTTACCATCCACACCTCCTTCTCCCTCTCCACCATCCTCACCCCCACCCAAAAGAAGCCGAAAAAGTAGAGCCAACTAATTTTTTATTAAAGTTCTTATTAACTAATCATAATTACGTCATGATACATACAATTGCAACTTACCTGTAGCTACTATGCCAACAGTATCAAGATTCAAGCTAGAATATCAATGTATAGCAGCAAGAACCCCAATAACAGGCTGATCCCGGGCATTCATTGCCTAGAAAATCACGAAAGAGAAGAAACGGAGAAAAAGGAGTAATAATGCAGAAAGCTATTATGAACTAACACTAGTACGAACAAACACTAGAACAAACAATCACTAGAATGAACAAACACTAGAACGAACAAACACTAGTACGAACAAACACTAGTACGAACAAACACTAGAACGAGCAAACACTAGTATGAACAAACACTAGAACGAGCAAACACTAGTACAAACATAGAACGAGCAAACACTAGTACGAACAAACACTAGAACGAGCAAACACTAGTACGAACAAACACTAGAACGAGCAAACACTAGTACGAACAAACACTAGAACGAGCAAACACTAGTCCGAACAAACACTAGAACAAACAAACACTAGTACGAACAAACACTAGAACGAACAAACACTAGAACGAGCAAACACTAGAACGAACAAACACTAGTACGAACAAACACTAGAACGAACAAACACTAGTACGAACAAACACTAGTACGAACAAACACTAGTACGAACAAACACTAGAACAAACAAACACTAGTACGAACAAACACTAGTATGAACAAACACTAGAATGAGCAAACACTAGAACGAACAAACACTAGTACGAACAAACACTAGAACGAACAAACACTAGTACGAACAAACACTAGAACGAGCAAACACTAGAACAAACAAAATATGAACAAACACTAGAATGAGCAAACACTAGAATGAGCAAACACTAGAACGAGCAAACACTAGCAAACACTAGAACAAACAAACACTAGTACGAACAAACACTAGAACGAACAAACACTAGAACGAACAAAGTATGAACAAACACTAGAACGAGCAAACACTAGTACGAACAAACACTAGAACAAGCAAACACTAGTATGAACAAACACTAGTATGAACAAACACTAGAACGAGCAAACACTAGAACGAACAAACACTAGTACGAACAAACACTAGAACGAACAAACACTAGTACGAACAAACACTAGTACGAACAAACATTAGTACGAACAAACACTAGAACAAACAAACACTAGTACGAACAACACTAGTATGAACAAACACTAGAATGAGCAAACACTAGAACGAGCAAACACTAGTACGAACAAACACTAGAACGAACAAACACTAGTACGAACAAACACTAGAACGAACAAACACTAGAACAAACAAAATATGAACAAACACTAGAACGAGCAAACACTAGAATGAGCAAACACTAGAACGAGCAAATACTAGCAAACACTAGAACAAACAAACACTAGTACGAACAAACACTAGAACGAACAAACACTAGAACGAACAAAGTATGAACAAACACTAGAACGAGCAAACACTAGTACGAACAAACACTAGAACGAGCAAACACTAGAACGAGAAAACACTAGAACGAGCAAACACTAGTACGAACAAACACTAGAATGAGCAAACACTAGTATGAACAAACACTAGTATGAACAAACACTACCACTAGTACGAACAAACACTGTGTGCACACGGTAATACCAGTATGTGTGTGCACACAGTAGTATTACTAGTGCGTGCACACAGTGACAATACTAGTGCACGCACACAGTGGTATTACTAGTATGTGTGTGCACACAGTGGTAATACTAGTATGTGCACACAGTGGTAATACTAGTGCGTATACACAGTGGTATTACTATGTGCACACAGTGGTAATTCTAGTGCGTGTGTGTACACAGTGGTAATACTAGTGCGTGCACACAGTGATATTACTAGTATGTGTGTGTACACAGTGGTATCACTAGTATGTGCACACAGTGGTAATACTAGTGCGTATACACTGTGTGGTATTACTAGTATGTGTGTGCACACAGTGGTAATACTAGTGCATATACACAGTGTGGTATTACTAGTGCGTGCACACAGTGATAATACTAGTGCGTGCACACAGTGATAATACCAGTGGCGTGCACACAATGGTATTACTAGTGTGTGCACACAGTGGTAATACTAGTGCGTATACACAGTGTGGTATTACTAGTATGTGTGTGCACACAGTGGTATCACTAGTATGTGTGTACACAGTGGTATCACTAGTATGTGCACACAGTGGTAATACTAGTGCGTATACACAGTGTGGTATTACTAGTATGTGTGTGTGTGTGCACACAGTGGTAATACTAGTGGCGTGCACACAGTGGTAGCACTAGTGTGTGCACACTGTGGTATTACTAGCAGGGGCGCCGGAACAGGTCCGGCAGGCCCGGCAGTCGCCGGACCAATAATTTGAATTCTGCTCTCACTTACTTTCACTTAATCTTACAGTTACCTCCTCACACTCCTCGATTCCTCCACGGTAACTTCACCGACAAAATTTAGCTCTAACTAGTGGTGTGCTTAAGCACAAATGGCGAGCGAGCTTTAAACTACACTGTTGTTACTCAAACTACTAAAATAAAGTTGAGTTGCTAAATTACGCATATACGGAAAAGGGGATTCAATGCCATAGTAACCACTCCCCTCAACTGTTTGAATTGAAAAAGAAGCAACAAAATCAAGTCACGTTATTTAAATTTTTCTTTGTGATATTCTTAATAGTAGTTGTAACGCACAATACTTTCACACAACTGAACATACCTACGCAAGACTTACCTTGGTGGTTCGTCTAGTGGACAATGAATTGTCAAGTAAATGCTGTTGAGTAGTGCTATAACTGTGACAAATAGTGTATTAACTTACCACCGCCACTAACTCGAATAGAAATGGAGCTCCCAGCACCCGCAAAACAATTCAAAGCGGTAAACAATTCAATTTCTAAGGTGATACGGGTAATGGTCGCTAAACCAGAGGATTCTGTTTAGTGAAGTTTGGGACGGGGTCGAACGCCGAGCGAACACAAAAATACGGAGGGTCAAAGTACAAAATGACATACATACGTCCAAACATAATATAAATAAACTAGTGATGTGCTTGAGCACAAATGGCGAGCGAGCCTAAAGACTATACTATTTTTATATGGATGATTTTGACTTCTAACACTGAAGCTACTGAAAATAAGGTCCAGTTTTTAAATTTAGCATACAAGGTAAAGGGATTTCAGTGCCATAGTAACAACTCTCTGCAACTGCTTGGAAGGAAAAAAAAACAAAAAAAAACAATACACGTTATTTAAAAGTTTTCTTTGTGATATTCTTTAGCTAAGTAGTGGTTGTAACACACAATGCTTTGACACAACTGGACATGCACCTACACAGACTTACCTTCGCAGTAGTCTAGTGGACAATGTATTTTCAAGTAAATACTGTTGCGCACCGCTTATAACCATGACAAAGAGCGCATTGACTTACCACCGCCACTAACTCGAATAGAAATGGAAGTCCCTTAAGTTTTCAAGTTTTAACTGCACCCGCAAAAGAATTCAAAACGGTAAACAATTCAATTTCTAGGGTGATACGGATACTGACCGATAAACCAGAGGATTCTGTTTAGTGCAATTTGGGACGGGGTCGACCACATAACTAACACAAAAACGCGAGGGTCAAAGTACAAAATGACATACATACGTCCATACATATATACAAATAAATAAATAAATAAACTAGTGATGTGCTTGAGCACAAATGGTCGAGCGAGCCTAAAAGACTATACTATTTTTATATTGACTTCTAACACTGAAGCTACTGAAAATAAGGTCCAGTTTTTTTATTTAGCATACAGGGTAAAGGGATTTCAGTGCCATAGTAGTAACAACTCTCTGCAACTGCTTGAATTGAAGGAAAAAAACAACAACAAAACAATACACGTTATTTAAAAGTTTTCTTTGTGATATTCTTTAGCTAAGTAGTGGTTGTAACACACAATGCTTTGACACAACTGGAAATGCACCTACACAGACTTACCTTCGCGGTAGTCTAGTGGACAATGTATTTTCAAGTAAATACTGTTGCGCACGCTTATAACCATGACAAAGAGCGCATTGGCTTACCACCGCCACTAACTCGAATAGAAATGGAAGTCCCTTAAGTTTTCAAGTTTGAACTGCACCCGCAAAAGAATTCAAAACGGTAAATAATTCAATTTCTAGGGTGACACGGGTACTGATCGATAAACCAGAGGATTCTGTTTAGTGCAATTTGGGACGGGGTCGACCACATAACTAACACAAAAACGCGAGGGTCAAAGTACAAAATGACATACATACGTCCATACATATATCTAAACTAGTGGTGTGCTAGAGCACAAATGGCGAGCGAGCCTTAAACTACACTATTGTTAAATTTGATTTTAACAACTAACACTCAAGCTACTAAAATAAACTCAAGTTATTAAATTACGTATGCGGTAAAGGGGTTTCAATGTCATAGTAACCGCTCCCGCAACAGTTTGAATTGAAAAAGAAGCAACAAAATCAAATCACCTAATTTAAAAATTTCTTTGTGATATTCTTAATAGTAGTTGTAACGCACAATACTTCACACTAATTAAAAATTTAAAAATTTAAAAATTTCTTTGTGATATTCTTAATAGTAGTTGTAACGCACAATACTTCACACAACTGAACATACCTACGCAAGACTTACCCTCGTGGTTCGTCTAGTGGACAATGAATTTACCAGTAAATGCTGTTCAGTAGGGCTTATAACTGTGACAAATATCGACTAACTCGAATAGAAATGGAGCTCCCATAAGTTTTTGCGTTTAAACTGCACCCGCAAAAGAATTCAAAGCAGTAAACAATTCAATTTCTAAGGTGATATGGGTAATGGTTGCTAAACCGGAGGATTCTGTTTAGTGAAGTTTGGGACGGGGTCGAACGCGGAGCGAACACAAAAATACGGAGGGTCAAAGTACAAAATGACATACATACGTCCATACATATATACAAATAAATAAATAAACAAACATCCCCGATTTTCGATTGTGTTACCCCTGTAAGTGTCTCGCTCGCTACGCTCGCTCGCCAATAAACAAGCATCCCCGATTTTCGATTGTGTTACCCCTGTAAGTGTCTCGCTCGCTACGCTCGCTCGCCAATAAACAAACATCCCCGATTTTCGATTGTGTTACCCCTGTAAGTGTCTCGCTCGCTACGCTCGCCAATAAATAAACAAACATCCCCGATTTTTTCATTTTTACCCCTGTAAGTGTCTCGCTCGCTACGCTCGCTCGCCAATTAACGCACACATCGCGGCACGCCCACTACTTCAAGTGATTGTAAATTTACCCTTTACCTAATCTTTACTTGTACGCGTGTAGTCTGGTCTAGTATGGCTTCTCGGTTAGAGTTACCCAATCAGTTCAAGCCTGGGAAAACCTTCAAGTTCCCTAAGAGAAAATTTGGAAAAGGGAAGGAGGAGAGGTAAGAGTGCTTATTGCTAATAGCAAATAATAATAATAATAATAGCTAAATAATAATAAGTGTCAGCTAAGTAGCTAGCTATATCTTTTATCCTTCTGTTTGTCAAAAAGACTTTAAGGGAAAATTTGTTTTAGGTAGTTAAAAGAAAATAAAAAAAAATACCTATCATTTCCCCTCATTTTTTCAGATTCATTCCTGACCCTGCTCTTCTCTTCTTAATTCCCTTCCTGTTTATCGTCATTATGTCAGAAATGCTTAATCACAACAACTAATCAAATTTGCAGTGATTGATGAGTGGAATAGAGTCCAATAATATTGTGTCCCTTCCCATAAAATTTGCTTTCAAGAATTCTCTGAAAAAACAACAACAACAAAAAAACCCTGCACTGTAAAAAACGGGGTGTTACAATACACCTTTTTTGGTGCTTCAGCTACACTGGCTGTAGTACACCCCATAGGGTGTAATGGTACACCCCAAAATAGTGTTCCATTACACCCTTCAAACACCCCTGTGTAACTTCCAATAGAGTATTGTAATACACCTCTATTATACTCATTTTGGTGTTACCTTACACCCAGATTTGTATTAAAATACACTCCTGCATGGCACCATTTACACTTGCTTAATTATGATACTAAATAAGTATTAGCATCAGCAGTTAGCCGGATCTGTTAGGGGTGTGGTCAATAAACTCTAACCACACCCAACTTATTGTAAACTTAACCCGTTGTATTCTTTACACTGTCTTCTAAGAGTTAAGTTACATTGTAAATAGCTATCTTACATGTAAGCAACTCTTCACTATTACCAGTGGTTTGTTATGAATATAATTAAATCTTCCAATACACCCATATTGGTGTAACTACAGAGTTCTAACTAATGTGAGTGTAATAGTACACCCTATGGGTGTAACCATACACTTCAGAATTCAGCGGTGTAGCTGTACACCCCAGTAGGGATGTAACTGAACACCTCATTTTTTACAGTGTGATTTTCAGATGTTGTATTGACTTATCTGATGGAGCATTTATTTCTGTAATTGTATCGTGTACAATTATATTTGCTATCCCTGTACCCAGAACTCCTTCATATTAGCCATTAAACTAGCTGGTATTTTCTGTTTGCTTTGCAAAAAATTTATTAAATAAATTAATTAATAATTTGATATGCACATTTATAGAAAGTTCCTATGTTATTCTAGATCATTTCGATCTGAGTGGTGTGACAAATTCCCTTGGCTTCACTACAGTGTAGAGTTGGATGCAGCATTTTGCCACTTATGTATGCAAGCTTCCTTTGAAGGAAAATTGTTAACTAGTACAAAGCGTGATCCTTCTTTCATCACAAAAGGGTTTACTTATTGGAAAGAGGCAACAACAGCCTTCCGAAAACATCTGCAAAGTGAATGTCATAAAGAAGCAACCGAAGCACTCATTTCTCTGCCTCAAAGCATTAAAGGAAGTATTGGAGAAATATAAATGAAGAGATTAAGGAGGAAAAAGAAATGAACAGAAAATCATTTTTAGTTATTTTACAAAATATTTCTTTTCTAGCAAGGCAAGGCCTGCCATTAAGAGGTCATGGGGATATTGAAAGTAACTTTCATCAGCTTATTCTTCTTCGAGGTATTGAATGTAATTATATCACTCCTTGGCTAAATAAAAAGACCAACAAGTACACTAGCCATGAAATACAGAATGAGTGCCTCAAGCTTTTGTCTGTTCAACTTTTGAGGGAGTTGAATAAAAAGATTAAAAAAAGTGCATGTTATTCTATAATGGCTGATGAGTGTACAGATGCATCAAATAAAGAGCAATTCACTATTTGTATGAGATGGGTTGATGAAGAATTGCAAGATCATGAAGATTTTATTGGACTTTACCAAGTTGATAGTATAAACTCAAGTGCTCTTACTGATGCTATTAAAGATGTTCTGATACGTATGGATCTCACTATGCTAAAGTGCCGTGGTCAATGTTATGATGGGGCAGCAAACATGAGTGGTAGCAGGAATGGTGTTGCTGCTCGACTGCTTGCAGAGGAGAACCGTGCTATTTATACACACTGTTATGGGCATGCCTTAAATCTTGCTGTTGGTACCACTCTGAAGCAATCCAAAGTTTGCCGTGATGCAATGGATGTTGCTTTTGAAGTAGCTAAGTTAATCAAGTTATCACCAAAGCGTGATAGTATTTCAAAAGATAAAAGCAGATGAAGCTGATGAAGAAGATCGGATTAGCCGGATAGGAATTCGTTCTTTTTGTCCAACCAGGTGGACGGTTCGTGGTGTGTCTGTGGCTAGCATTCTGGAAAATTACAACATTTTACAGCGTCTTTGGGATGAATGTCTTGAAGGAACCCTGGTTCCCGATGTCAAAGGAAGAATTATTGGTGTTAAGGCCCAAATGGCAGAATTTAAAATGCTGTTTGGACTACAGCTCAGTAAGCGAACTTTAGTGATCACCGATAACCTAAGCAAAACATTGCAACATGAATCAATGTCAGCTGCTGAAGCACAAGTTATAGTTTCCAAAACTATTGAAACATTAAAAAACATACGAGGTGATGACATGTTTCAGTTGTTTTGGAAACATACAGAATTACTGCGTGAGCACACTGGCATAGATGAACCAATATTGCCACGAATAAGAAGAGCTCCATCGCGGTATGAAATTGGAGATGGAGAAGGGTTTCATTTAAGCTTAGTTGAAGATCACTATCGCTTATTGTATTTTGAAGCTATAGATCTGGCTATAATGAGTATTCAAGACAGATTTAATCAGTCAGGCTTTTTAATGTATCAGAATCTTGAAGAACTACTGATCAAAGCAGCAAATAGCAAAGATTATTCCTCAGAAATGGAGAAAGTTGTTTCATTTTATGGAGATGACTTTGAATCTAAAGAACAACTTTCTACTCAGCTGGAAATATTTAGCTCCAGTTTTAACAAGGACAGCAGCAATCACGTCACGTTGAGAGAAGCTATTAAATGTGTTCAAGATTTTTCACCCGGTCAACGTGCATATTATTCACAGATATGCAAAGTTGTGCAACTTATATTGGTCATGCCTGCTACAAATGCTGCAAGTGAAAGATCATTTTCTACTACTATGAAGAGAGTGAAAAGTTATTTGCGTAGTACTATGGGTCAGGAACGCTTAAATAACTTAATGATTATGAATATTTACAAAACTGAGGCAGAAAAATTGGATTTGAAACTGGTAGCTGATGAATTTGTGTGTGGAAGTGAACGTCGAATTCGAATATTTGGAAAATTTACATAATCATACTGACATTCTTTACAACTAGCTACATAGTGAAACATTCAATTTATCATCCATTAAAAATATTATTATTTATGATAATTGTCTTAAAAGTAATAGTTTACCCAGGTTTAAAGTGTACAATTTCGCCTGACCAAAGCATTTTAGCTTCCTCCACCACTGACTAGTGTGTGTGTGTGTGTACACAGTGGTAATACTAGTGGCGTGCACACAGTGGTAATACTAGTGCGTGCACACAGTGGTAATACTAGTGCGTGCACACAGTGGTAATACTAGTGTGTGTACAGTGATATTACTAGTATGTGCGTGCACACATTGGTAATACTAGTGCGTATACACAGTGGTAATACTAGTGGTGTGCACACAGTGGTAATACTAGTGCGTGCACACAGTGGTTATACTAGTGTGTGTACAGTGATATTACTAGTATGTGTGTGCACACAGTGGTAATACTAATGCGTATACTCAGTGGTATTACTAGTGTGTGCGTGCACACAGTGGTAATACTAGTGCGTGCACACATTGGTAATACTAGTGCGTATACACAGTGGTAATACTAGTGGTGTGCACACAGTGGTAATACTAGTGCGTGCACACAGTGATATTACTAGTATGTGTGTGCACACAGTAGTAATACTAGTGTGTGTGAACACAGTGGTAATACTAGTGCGTGTACACAGTGGTATCACTAGTATGTGCACAGAGTGGTAAACTAGTGCGTATACACAGTGTGGTAATACTAGTGTGTGTGTGTGCACAGTGGTAATACTAGTGCGTATACACAGTGTGGTATTACTAGTGTGCGTGTGTACACAGTGGTATTACTAGTGCGTGCACACAGTGATAATACTAGTGCGTGCACATAGTGGTAATACTAGTGACAGAGATGTGTATGTCTCTCTGGGAGTAGTGTGTACGCGTGTGCCTGCCGAGTCAGAGTGACTGGAGTAATGGCGCTGCGCTCTGCTCTCAAAAGGTGAAGCGGAGAAATCATGCAGGTCACAGAGCGAGTATAGTGTAGAGTTAGTATAATTGAAAAAGGCTCGGTTTATATGGGAAAGTAATTTGAATGAGTATGATGGTTTGGAATGAATATCATTAAGAGAGACAAAAAAAAGGGGGAGGGGGCGGTAAGTGTTGAAGAGAGCAAGTCCTTATATGGATATGCAAGTTCAAATGTTCTTGTTGTCCAGGTAGTCCTGGACAGACTCCCGGGCTCCTGAGAAAGAAGTAAGGGTTGATAGCAGGTGAGTGAGTTGACTGTATGTTCATTGTTGTGACGTGTAGGTTCTCGTAAACGAGGAAGGCGTGAAGTGTTAAATGGTTTGATGATCAACATCTCGGTGAGTGAGAGAATAGCAGTAAACATAGAGTTGAGTAATCTTAATCTTTCTTTTCAGATAGAGGATGTTCTTCGGGCAGACACGGAATCAGCATGGTGGTAGATCTGACATAGTTCTTGCCGTGACAGAGTACTTTTGCGGCTCTCACTTGGCCGTCATCACCGGCGAAGATTTCCTGAACTTTGGCCAGTGGCCATTGCCTGTGGCTGAGTGTCTCGTCCTTGAGATAAACTAACTGGTTGACTTGTAGTGGTGTTTGTGATTTGTTCCATTTACATCTTTCATGAAGTGTATTGAGATACTTAGCGAGCCATTGTTGCCAGATATCCTCCTGAATTTTGGCAACCAGCCTCCATCTTCGTAGGGAGGGCGTGAACTTTTCTGGTGTTTCTAGCATGGGAGTAGCTAGCAGAGGTCTGCCGATTAAGAAATGTCCGGCGGTCAGTATGTTTCCCGTATGCTCATCTTCCTGGGTCATTGGTGTGATGGGTCTTGAGTTTAGAATTGCTTCCGCTTCGATCAAGAGTGTTTCCAGCTCGTCATACCTGAGCAGATGGGGAGTGAGGTTTTTCTTGAGAATCAGCTTCATTTGCCTAACAGCGGCCTCCCAGAGCCCACCAAAGTGTGGAGCCCTGGGTGGCGAATGATGCCAAACTATGTTGTTGGTCTGGCAAAATGTGATTGTGGTCTTCCTTGACTCGAGTCTGTCCCTCAGATCTCGAGTCTCCTCCCGGGCGCCCAAGAAGTTCGAACCATTGTCACAATAGATGTGACCTGGTGTGCCTCGTCTTGCTATAAATCTTTGGAGGGCCGCCCGGAAGTCGACCGAGCTGAGGGATGCACATAACTCTAAGTGCACTGCCTTAGATGCCATACAGATGAAGACGGCTGTGTATGTCTTCACTGGCACCGGTTTGCAAACGTGACCTTGTCTCACAAACATAGGCCCCGCAAAGTCAACACCTGTAACGTAGAAGGTAGGAGTGGGAGTGGACCTCACGGCTGGAAGCATGCCCATAAGGTGTGACACTGGGCGAGCATATGCTCGTTGACAAAGAGCACACGCCCTGCTGATCTTCTTCAGCAGGTTTCGTAATCCTGGTATGATGTATGTCGACGCAATTGTGGCCTGAAGTGCTGAGACTCCAGGGTGACGTTTAGATACATGTTGGGTGGTACACAGTAGAATGGTGAACTTCGATTTTACGTCAAGTGGGAGTAGTCTAAGGGGTTGAGTTCTGTTCTCTGGATCTCGAATGCGGCTGTGGCACATGAGACGTCCAACCTCGATGGTCGTGGTGAATTTGTACAAGTGGTGACCTTTACTGACTGACTTTCCTTCACTGAGTGCCGCATAGACTTGAGGATATGATTGTTGTTGCGCGAGGGCAATCAACGTCTGATGAGTTGTTAACAGTTCGGCCGAGGACAGTTGAGGTTGTAAATTTCTGTTTTGTTTGTTCCTCGCATTGGTCACGAAACGATAGAGCCATGACACGACTCTTGTGAGCTTGTGTAACGATGAGTACTTGGACCATAGTATGTCTAGGAACTGAGATTGAGTTGAGGACTCCGACATGTCTGGAGTAATGGCGAGAACATTGATATCTTCCTGTGGCCGTGCTATGTGGGTCTCTGGCCAGCAGGTCGGCAGTTGGGAGAGCCAAGGCGGGCCATTCCACCATAGCTCCGAATTGGTGAGTTCCACAGCAGTCATGCCCCTGCTGGCAATGTCCGCTGGGTTCTTGTCTGTGGAGACGTGTCCCCAAGTTGTGGCCGGTAACTCGTCTTGGATAATCTGAACCCTATTGGCCACAAACTTGTCCTTCAGTTGAGCAGGAGATTTGGAGATCCAAAAGAGTGTGATTGTGCTGTCTGACCATGCGTGAGTATTGGCATGGTCCACGCCCAGTGTCTTGGCAGTGGATGAGAGCAGTCTTGCCAACAGCACAGCTCCAAGTAACTCCGCTCGAGGCACGGTAACGTGTTTCACTGGCAACACTCTGGCCTTGGATGTAACCAGAGAGGTGTGGATGCTGCCGTCTGCCTGCACCGCTCGCAGGTAAAGTACAGCTCCGTAGGCTCTGTCAGAGGCGTCCGCAAATCCATGTAGTGAAAGGAAAACTGAAGGACACTCGAAGTATGGCCTAGCAATGGCGTGATCTCTGACAGTAGCCAGCCCTTCAACCCACGACGACCAGGTTGACATTAGGTCGTCAGGGAGTGAGACGTCCCAAGGCAGCCTTCTCTTCCAGGCTTCCTGTAGAATCAACTTGGCTTGGATCGTGAAAGAAGAAAATATACCCAAGATATCATAGACTCCCGCAGATATGGCAGCCACGAATCTCTTGGTCACTGTGGTGGATGAGTTAACATCTGGGATAGCAACCAATAGCTGATCAGTCGTCGTGTCCCAGTGCATGCCAAGTGCTTTTGGGGACTGAGATAGATGTAAGCGTTCATTGACATCTTCTTCACGTAGATCAGATGGAGTGTCATTTAAGAAGTTGATGGAATTGGACCTCCATTTTCGAAGGTTCATGCCCGCTTTGCTCAGCAGGTCACATAGTTCGTTGCGCAGACTGATAGCTTCTTGAGCTGAGTGCGCACCGGCAACAAAGTCATCCACATAGAATTGATTTAGAACAGTGTTGGCAGCGTTGGGATGTGTGGACTTGTACTTCTCTGCCAAGTAACGGATTGACTGAGTTGCGAGAAAGGGACTGGACGCCACGCCGAATGTCACTCGAGACATACGGCAGTCACTAATGATTCCTGAAGGTAGGCGAACCAGAAACCTATGGTAATCTTGATGGTCGGGATGTAAGAGAATTTCTCGAAACATTTTGCCTATATCAGCTGATAGGCCAACCGAATAGGTACGAAACTTGATGATGACGTCTGATAGATGTGGGTAAAGGTTGGGCCCAATGTGCAGTTGATCATTCAGAGATATGCCTGTCGAACTCTTAGCCGAGGCATCGAAAACTGGCCGCACCTTAGTGGTGGACGACGTAGCTTTGAATATGCCGTGAACTGGTAGATAAAACACATGATCAGATTTGTTTACTTCTTCTTCCGGTATAATGTGGGCGTGACCCAAATGAATGTATTCTCTGAGGGCTTCGTTGAAGATTTCCAGCTTCTGCTTAGCCTTGAGTGACTTCTCATTCGAGAATAACCTGGAGAGAGCTTGCTTACGGCTGTCACCCAGAGCTGGAGGAGAGTCTTTGAAAGGTAACTTGACCTGAATTCGTTGCTCAGAGTGAGTCACGTTGTCATGAAAGTGTTGTAGTGTTTTCTGCTCATCCTTTGTCAAAGGAGAGCTCTCTGGTACCTTCTCCAGAGACCAGAGCTTGGCGAGGTCCTTGTGTAAGTCAGTGTCTTGAGGCAAAATAGTGTACACGTGAGGACGAGTGGCTAATGGTCCGATGACTCCATAACCAAACTTGGTGCTGATAAACCTGTGTCGGTCTATGGCAGTGACTCCCCCGCAGAGATCCCAGGGATGTTCTTCCCCGAGAAGAATATCAACCACACCGCCCATAGGTGGGTCGCTGAGCACCAGGCTATGCTGTGTGGCCAGGCGGGTTACACTTTCCCTATCTTGGGGAGGGGAGGAGCTCATTCTCTTTGGAAATATCAGGAATTCCAGAGGAGCAGTCTCGAAGTCTGAGATCGTAGAGCGTAGTGATGCTCTGACTTTGAACTTCGTGGTGATTGTTCCTAAGCCTGCCCCAGTGCAGGTACGGTCATAGGGTATCCTCTTTAGCTTGAGAGTGTCAGCGAGTTCCGTGCTCATGAAGCTGGCTCCGCTGCCGTGGTCGAGCAGTACACGGGCTTTTGTTGATTTGTCACCAGACGTTACCATGGCAGTCACGGAACATATGAAGTTGCCGACTGACCTTCCTTCTGTTGAGGAAGGAGATGGCGCAACCATAGCCACCGACAGAGGCGTGGTTGCTGGAGGTGTGGAGGAGGGCGTGGCTGGTCCTTTATCTATGTGCAAGAGAGAATGGTGCCTTTGATGGCAATGCCGGCAAGAATGCTTGTTTGAGCAATTACGAACTGCGTGTGAAGCCGAGAAGCAGTTGAGGCAGAGCCTCTTCTCCCTGACCAGTTTGTTGCGCTCATCCACTGGGAGAGCAGCAAATGTGGCGCACCTCCCCAGCCAGTGTCCTTCACCACATGAAGGGCACTTGGCTGGTTGGAAATTCTTCTTAGCAGGTGGTGGGTTGTTGGTAGGTGGACGTGATGAGGTCGGTTTCGACATTGGCGTAGGAGCAGTTTGTGTCGGTTCAAATGCCAAGGGCGTGCCCGAAGCAGCAGAATTGTCAGCCCACAACAGCCGTTTTTCAAGGAATTTGGTGAAATCTTCCATTGACGGCTTGGTGAGGGATTCCATGAGAAGCTTGTCCCAATCCTCCTTCATTTTTCCGGTGAGGAAGGGTCTGAAGTAGTGTGGAAAGAACAGAGACATCTTGTCATCGAGCTGTGTTTGCAGGGCTTTGTATGGCCCCATTACAGCTTCCTTAAACTTCCTGATGGAAGCTGTTGTCCTGTCAACGTAAGGAACGTTGGTGACTTTGTTGACTAGTAGAGGTACTACTAACTGAGGTCGACCAAAGAGCTGACGAAGACCTTTTAGTAAGTCATCGACAGTGGATCCAGACTGATGCATTTCGGCTATGAGTGTTTTGCCGGAAAGCGGAGTGATTGCCTGCCTCACAATGGCAAACTTATCCTCCCGAGTGAAACCTTCTGCCCTGTGTCTGAGCAGAGAGACCAGTGAGACTTCGAATGCTTGCCACTGAAGTGGGTCCCCGTTGAATTTGGGAATGTCCAAATTCAGTGGTGCCATTTTTGGTCTCGGAGTGGAATCTGTGGAACATGGAGTAGGAGGGGTAGTCGCAGTGGATGAAGTGACTGTGGCAAATAATCTGGTGAGGTCTGAGAACAGAGTGTCGAGCTCTGTCGCAGCATTCTGCAGCTCAGCGTCCTCTGGCAGTGTCAGGCAAGCAGTGGTGAAGCTCGCACGAGACTTGGATACAGCTGCGTACTCCTCTTTTTGAGAGGAGATCGCAGTGTCCAGAGCCAGAAGTCGTCTAAGCTCCAAGTCGAGCAGTTTGGCATCCCTGTGGGCCTTGGATTGGATAGCCAGGTTATCTAGGTCTGCCAGGAGTTCATCATGGATAGTGTCATGTTTCTCCCTCTCTGCCGCTGGTGTATAGGCTTCTGGATCAGCTGCACATTCGTCGATGGATTGTTGTAGCAGGTCGTGCTTGCTGACACAGTCTTTGAGTTCAGCAGACAGAGAGGAGATGGTAGCTTCGGATACAGCAGAAGGATGCTTCAGCTGTAGGGTGTGAAGCTTCTTGCCTAGGCGAGTGGCGTACCCTCGCTTTTGGCCACGCTGAGCCTTAAGTCTCTTGAGCTCTGGCGTTGCATCATCCTCGTGAAGAGTACGCGTTGTGTAAGTCGGGTCCGTGGACAGGACTGATAGAGAGTCTTCGGTCATCGTAGTGTATTCCCAACAAATGCACTTATGCACGTAGGAGAAATCCCAAAGTAGAGTACGTAGTATTCCCAACTTAGGAAACGAATCAAACAAAGTTAGAAATAGACTAGGCTAAACGACTAGGACTTGTATTGAACTTCTTCAAACTTCGCAGATCGTCTGGGAGGCTCGAAGGACCATGACAGAGATGTGTATGTCTCTCTGGGAGTAGTGTGTACGCGTGTGCCTGCCGAGTCAGAGTGACTGGAGTAATGGCGCTGCGCTCTGCTCTCAAAAGGTGAAGCGGAGAAATCATGCAGGTCACAGAGCGAGTATAGTGTAGAGTTAGTATAATTGAAAAAGGCTCGGTTTATATGGGAAAGTAATTTGAATGAGTATGATGGTTTGGAATGAATATCATTAAGAGAGACAAAAAAAAGGGGGAGGGGGCGGTAAGTGTTGAAGAGAGCAAGTCCTTATATGGATATGCAAGTTCAAATGTTCTTGTTGTCCAGGTAGTCCTGGACAACTAGTGCGTATACACAGTGGTATTAAGCGTGTGCGCAGCGCACACAGTGGTAATACTAGTGGCGTGCACACAGTGGTAATACTAGTGGGTGCACACATTGGTAGTACTAGTGCGTATACACAGTGGTATTAAGCGTGTGCGCAGCGCACACAGTGGTAATACTAGTGGTGTGCACACAGTGGTAATACTAGTGCGTGTACACAGTGATAATACCAGTGGTGTGCACACAGTGGTAATACTAGTGCGTATACACAGTGATAATACCAGTGGCGTGCACACAGTGGTAATACTATAAGCGTGCACACAGTGTTAATACTAGTACGTGTATACAGTGGTATTACTAGCGCATGTACACAGTGATAATATTAGTGTGTGCACACATTGGTAATACTAATGCGTGTACACAGTGGTATTACTAGTGCGTGTGTGCACACAGTGGTAATACTAGTGCGTATACAAAGTGGTATTACTAGTGCGTGTGAGCACACAGTGGTAATACTAGTGCGTATACACAGTGGGTATTACTAGTGCGTGTGAGCACACAGTGGTAATACTAATGCGTGTACACAGTGGTATTGCTAGTGCGTGTGTGCACACAGTGGTAATACTAGTGCGTATGCACAGTGGTATTACTAGTGCGTGTGTGCACACAGTGGTAATACTAGTGCGTATACACAGTGGTATTACTAGTGCGTGTGAGCACACAGTGGTAATACTAGTGCGTATACACACTGGTATTACTAGTGTGTGTGTGCACACAGTGGTAATACTAGTGTGTATACACAGTGGTATTACTAGTGCATGTGAGCACACAGTGGTAATACTAGTGCGTATACAGTGCATATACACAGTGGTATTACTAGTGCGTGTGTGCACACAGAGGTAATACTAGTGCATATACACAGTGGTATTACTAGTGCGTGTGAGCACACAGTGGTAATACTAGTGCGTGTACACAGTGGTATTACTAGTACGTGTGTGCACACAGTGGTAATACTAGTGTATGTGAGCACACAGTGGTAATACTAGTGCATGTACAGTACCTATTCAGGGGCGGCGGAACCGGTCCGGCTGCTCCGGTTTTGGCCGGACCACTTTTTGTGATGAGCAAATAACCGCGTGACGACCCTTTACCCGTTCGCATGTTCCGTATTAGTGTTAGCTATGGCTTCCAGCTCTTTCTCTCGGCCTGACATCCCTAAACAACCGCATCAACCTCAAAACTTCAAGTTACCCAAGAGGAAGTTTGGAAAAAAGAATGTTGTGGAAAGGAGTTGTCGTTGTGATTGGTTCAAGTCCTGGACTTGGTTACATTACCATGAGGAGTTGGATGTAGTGTTTTGTCATATCTGTGTGACAGCTCTGAAAGAGAAAAAGATTATGCAACAGAATTGTGATGCTTCATTTGTAAGTTACATTTGTAAGTTACAGATGTAGCTATTTACATTCAATGAAAATGTGCATATCGTAGGTTTCTAAAGGTTTTTCTAATTGGAAAGATGCCACATTAAGTTTCAGGAATCATGCCAGTTCCCATTTTCATAAAGAAGCTTACGGCCAAGTTTTTACTCTACCAGCTACTACTGGAAATATTGCAGAGTTACTATCTACTCAACATGCAGCAGAGAAGGCACAAAATCGACACTGTTTGTTAAAAATTCTTGCTGTCCTTAAATTCTTGTCCAGACAGGGATGTGCTTTGAGAGGATCTGGGGATGAAGTCGATGGAAATTTTCATCAGTTGCTAAAATTACAGTGCAAGGATGACTTAAAGGTATTTAGTATTAATATTAAAAGTAATTAAAGGTTGATTCATGCAAATATTGTTGTAGTTAGAGCAATGGCTAACAAAAAAGAAGGACAGGTACTGCAGTCACGACATGCAAAATGAATTATTGCAATGCATGTCTCTACAAGTTCAACAACAAATTCTACAAAAAGTACATAATTCTCCATTTTTCAGCATTATGGTAGATGAATGCACAGATGTCAGCAACAAAGAACAGGTAGCTATACATATTAATCTTTCATATTTGCTCATGTTACTAATTGATTTATCCTAATATTTTTGCAGGCTGTGTTTGTAGTCAGATGGGTGGATGATGATTTGCAGTCAAATGAAGAGTTTTTGGGGTTATACCAATTACCAAATATTGAGGCATCTACTCTTATCTCCATGGTCAAGGATTGTTTGATACGTTTCAATCTGTCAATTGCAAAAATCCGTGGACAGTGTTATGATGGAGCGAGCAACATGTCAGGAAAGAGAACAGGAGTGGCAAAGAAAATTAGTGATGAAGAGCCTAGGGCGTTATTTATGCATTGTTACGGCCACTCACTGAGTCTAGCTGCAGCTGACACAATTAAAAAATGCCGTTTGTTAAAATTAGTTTTGGAAACTTCTTATGAAATTATAAAATTGGTGAAATTTTCTCCACGAAGAGAAGCACTGTTGGATAGAATCAAAAGTCGATTTCCAGACAGTAGCCCTGGAATTCGTGTTCTATGTCCTACACGATGGACAGTGCAGGCAAAATCTTTAGAAAGTATTTTTAAAAACTACAAATCTCTTCAGACACTGTGGGAAGAAGCAGTAAGCACATCACGTGACACTGAAATGATAGCTCGTATGAGAGGAGTTGCTGCTCAAATGAACAAGTTTCAGTTTCTTTTTGGACTTGTGTTATGTGAGTTGCTACTGAGTCACACAGACAACCTCAGCAGAAGCCTTCAGAGCAAGACTTGCTCAGCAGCTGAAGGGCAACTGATTGCTGACATGACAAAAAAGACTATTGGCAAGATTAGGAATGACAATGATTTTGAACTGTTTTGGAAGAAGGTTGAAAAAAGTATGGATGAAATTTGTGTTGATGAACCTGAACTTCCTCGAAAACGTAAAACTCCAGCACGTTATGATGTGGGCTCAGCTCCTGCTGAATTTCATGCAACTCCTAAATTATATTTCCGTCAAATATATTTTGAAGCCATTGATCTTTTGGTCGAAGCTATTGGTGACCGATTTGACCAACCTGGGTATAGAACATATATTCATCTAGAAGCACTACTTCTAAAAGCTTTGAAAAAAGAAGACTATCAGTACGAGTTGGATTTTATCATCGATTTTTATGGTACTGATTTGAACAAGTCCCTATTGGATGTTCAGCTAAAAATTTTGGGACAGAATTTGGATGAAAAGGCTACTATTTTAGATATCAGAAACTATTTTGCTACTTGTTCTTCTGCTGAACGAGAATTACTGTGTGAAGTGCATACAGCAATGAAACTGATTACAGTAATGCCTGCTACTAACTCAAGTAGCGAAAGGTCTTTCAGTGCAATGCGACGGGTGAAGACATACTTACGTTCCACAATGACACAGGAGAGACTAAATCACTTAATGATGTTGCACATACACAAAGATATGACAGATTGTATTGATCTTGCAAGTGTAGCCAATGACTTTGTATGTAATAATGAGCATAGGTTGAACATATTTGGTAATTTTTGATCATTTTTGTGAAAATTGAAATGCAATATTTTTAATTAAATTTGTTGGCCTGACCACTTTTCTGGAGCTTCCGCCGCCCCTGCTATTGTTATTAAAAACTTGATCTGATCAAACGTAAACATACAAAATTAAATCTTAATAATAATGGTGATTTCAATAAAACATTGGCAGGGAGGTGTAGGCATAAGTAGTTAGTCAAAATGGATCTAAGTACAGTCACACATTACTTCATGGTCCAAACAACCTAACTTTAGATTCTGAATACAAGGTTATATATGAGTCATTGTCATGCAATGTGTGTACTCTGCTACTACCTAGTTGATATACCTTCCTGAGTTAGGAACAATAATCTTGCGGTACAGCTTAATAGCTGGTTCACAGGATATGTCGCAACTGCCAACGTTGCCACAGCTCGCTGGCCATATCCCTCATCACCTGCCGGACGACAGACCTTCTTCTTTCCTCGGAAAGGATCGTCAAATAGGTGTGTCTATCGAGTTTCCCCCACCCACCAAGCTGAGAGCGAGTGGAGGAAGCGCAAAAAGCCGGGTGGACTAACTTGCGAGAGAGCGGTCAGAGAGATATAGCTCCGGGATTCCGGATGAAGGCGGTTAAGAGGTAGGTTTTAAGTTCGTTTAGAGTCCATTCAAATTTTGTGTGTGTTAGTTATGAGGTTTAGTGGTAGCAAAACATTGACGAGATGAACTGTGTAGCATGGTCATTTGCAAATCTGACTGTCTGTAGATACTTTACCTAATAGGGTGAGCTAACTAGCAAACTTAAGGCTACCCCATCCCATAGACATACATAAAATATACAACGAATATACACACTGTATAATACTGAGAATTTTGGCCTGACAGTGAAATATGTAAAAGATTATTGCTGAGATTAACTGCCCAAGCTAAGTTGAAGTTTTAAGTGGTTCTTGAATCCCTTTAATGTCTAACAGGAGGCAGCTCTTTCAGGTAAACTGTTCCACAGTGGTATTACGCTATGGAAGCTGGCTCTGTGGTGGTCAGTTCTCACTTGTTGAACGAGGGCCTGTGAGTTGTTGCGCCTAGCTAAAGTGCGAGGGCTGAACATAAAGATACTGGATTGGAGGAGGGACTCACCTTGGAGGATATGCCTGCACCCTCAGAGCTTGAAGTACTGCCGTCTTTTGGCCAAGGTAGTCCATCCTAGTTGCCTCAGAAGAGGTGTAGCATCTCTCAACCATCTGCCTGTCACTATGTGGAACTCTCTCTAATAACACAATGTACTTCTTGTGGGATGGATCCCAAGCTGGTGAGCCATAATCCAGAATAGGCAGGACAATAGACATATACAACTTTGCTAGGCATCATGGACCAGCACCTTTAAAGTATCTGCACAGGAACCCACAATACAGCTTTGAAAAGGTTCGGTTGATGTGATTTGCCCAAGATAGGTCTGATGTGATCAAGAAGCCGAGGGGTCTGTAGGTGTGGACAAAGGATATGTGTTCATTGTTAATCTTCAAAAAAAGAACAGGGGGTGCCTTTTCCTTGTGACTATCATGGCAGCAGTCTTGTCACAATTCAAGAGTAGCCGCAACCTCTCAATCTCATCTACAACGAGATTGGTGTCCTTTTGAACCATTTTTGCATGCATACTGCACTTGAGTTATCCTCAATGGTATCTCATCTTCTTTGACATCAGTTACATCATGGTGTTCCCCAAGGATCTATTGTGGGATCGTTACTATTCATCTTCTCTGGTCAACAGTCTGTCCTCTTTGAACCTGTCACCTTGTGCTAGCCTTACTATATAAGTTGATGACATCTGTTAATGCAAGCCACTTGCCACAAGTGTGGAAATTAGTCTTGAATCCAAATTAACAGGCTACCACACAGGTGCCAACCTTCGCTAAGGATGAGAGGAATAGTTAATGGGTAAAGGGTGGTTTGTGAGAATCCCAAATGTATCAACTTATGGCTATTTACTAATTTAAATTATATTTGACTAAATACAAGGTGTGTATGTAGTACTAACCTATTGCAGTACTATTTGACAGAAGCGATGTTGTGTCATCTGAATTGGTTTAGCCAACAGCATATTATCTCAAGTAGCTATTTGAGATAAAATATAATGTTGTGCTAATAGAGTAAATGGTGAAAGTTGGTACTGGGTACATAAAATGGTCACCTATGTAAAAAAAAAAGTTGACACTAGCATTAGTAACGTTTATATTATGAATATCATGTTCTAGGCTTATGCTTTTACTAATTCATGCAGATACTTGAACAGCAAGAGCTGGTCTCTGTGGACTTGTGGCTTCTTGAATAATTGTGGAGATGATCAAGTAAGTATTAGTTGCTATAGTATAATCAGAAAAGGTGAGGAGAAAACTGATGACTTGTCTATTTAAAGCTCACATTACAAAAATAAGTATTAGGGATATAAATTGATTCAATTAGTTTTGTGTCTTAGTATAGATGTGTGTGTTAGTTTTGTGTAGTCAGAGATGTGTGTATGTTTTCTAGGCAGAATGCGTGTTGTAAATCATTTCAAAACCCACCAAGCTAGCCAGCAAACTGTTCATGTTTTCATATTGCACATTGTAGATATTATATTTTGATTAAATTTGTTACTGGCTAAGAATCTTGTGATCATGTCATAATACTCTAATGAGCAACTCACCTGTCACTTTTTCATGTTCCATTGAACAAGGAACTATCGGGTAAAGGTTTGCTATGCAGATGTGGTTGTTATGGATCACTTTTGGTAAAGGGTTGCTGTACACATTCCTGTTTGTATTTTTTGAGCCCTTGGTAAAGGGTTGCTATACATACTATAATGCATATTTAGGAGCTCTTGATTAAAGATTGCTACATATAATGTGATGTCTGTTTTGGAAAACTTGGTAAACAGTTGCTATACTATTGTTATACCTGTTTGTATTTTGTTTGGTGTACTTTTGGCGAGGGTTGCTATGCAATACGTGTTAGTATATGTTTGGCATTTTTGGTAAAGGGATATTATAGGGTTTCATACAGGATTTTCAGCTGGGGTGGTTGGGTGGGGGAGCTATTAACAATGAACCCCCCAAATAGAAGCAGACTTACCTTGACCCCTTTGGTATAACTTGTGTACAGGTGTAGTATTTCTATAGAAGGAATTATTTTTTTTGTTGCTATAAATGTACTTAATGCTGTAATGTGACAGCTACTTTTTGTATTTTGGTAATATTGTGATTCCTGTTTGTGATACCTATACATTTCTGTGAAGAACTTTTGGTAAAGGGTTACTACACATATAGTAGTACCTGTTTGTCATCTTACTTTTGGTAAGGGGTTGTTTAACCCTTTCGTTCCCAATCCCGCTTAAAAGCGGGTGAAGACCGGTTGGCTTCTCCGAATTTTAAAAAATAGTTACTTTATAGCTAGAACCTTCAGATTGCATACACAGGTGCCCAATGCGTTGGAGAAGCATCTAAAATAACTTTCAGCCAGGGCTGCTTCGACAGTACCTCACAGCAGTTGCGTTTATTTCTTCCTCGGCAAAAAAAAAAACATCGGTTCTCCGTCGAATTTTTAAAAAAGTTACCTTCTTCACAGCAGCTTCATTTATGGATCCAGTCATCTCCAGAGCTTTGTAGAAGCAGCGAAAAATTGCTTGAGCTCAGTAGCCGTCCATAACACATTGAAACAACCGCTTCTTTGCCGACCAAGACTTTGCGGTTTGACATACTGTCTTCTTTTTTTTTTTATAAAATCGCCAGTTCAACTGGGGGCCTCCCCATTACGTACAGTCTTAGGTAATGCTTATTACATCACAGGAAAAAAGTGAGCGTGTCGTGTGATCCAGGTAACTATGCAAAAAAAAAATTTTTTTCGAAGTCAATTTGGAAAGATGGCGTCTACCAGTTACAGTGCTGTGGAAGTTTTATACTTGCTTGATACTGACTCTAGCGACTCAGGATCAAGCGGAGAAGAGGGAGACGACATCTAGGGCTATAGGAGGCCCTGTATCAGGGTTGGAGACCAGACCCCGTCAACTCTGACACTGACAATGGAAGTCAAGAAGATGATCGATGTAAGCTTGTCTTTCTCTTGTCTTTCTCTTGAAAACTAGCAAGCTTCTGTTGTGGAAAGGACTTATTTATAGCTATAGTGAGATGGAGAAAGCTGTTTAGCTATAATATATATATATTTCATTGAGTTTTGAGATTTGAAAGTGGGTTGTGGTTTGTTGAACAATTTCAAATTTTCAAAAAAATTTAATTTTTTTTACCAGAATGTACTACTAGGACCAGATGTGTATGCAGTCACCGACCCGATTGTGAAGAGGGATTGTGAAGAGGACGCAGATAAGGCAACAGGAGCAGAGTCTTCCATTGACGAAGGAGAAGATGCTGGACCTGGCGAAGTACACTCGGAGCCCCACCCCCCCTCCCTCCCAAACAAAAATCCTGTATGAAACCGCATACAATACATCATAAAATTGCAATTATATAGGATCATGAATAATTTGTTGTTTGTATTACAAATATCTTTGTTGTTGGTGTTTTTGTGTATATGAAATTGTTTTGTAGTGGAGCTCGACGTCCAATGGCGTATGTTCCTTGTGGACACTCATAGATGTCTCCTACATGATCACAATCAGCACCACACACAACAAACAACATATTTTATTGTTGAACTATATTGGTATAAAGTACATCAAACAATATTATTTCTATTTTTTTATTATTATTATTGATGGGAAAAGTGGAATTTTTTGGGAAAAAAAATTTTTTTTTTAAAGTAATAGTAGAGGGCCTAAATATTATTCAATTTTCTCAATCAAAAAATGAGGGGAATCCCAAACTCTTGGTCTATTTAGTGATATATGGTTGCTATGGGGTTTTCCCAGCCAGCATCGAGTTAAAAAAAATAAAACGGTAATGCACTATTCCGCGGTAGAAGATTAGATTTTTCCGCGCGCGTCCAAACAATTTGGGAACGAGAGGGTTAAAGGGTTTGCTATGCATACCTATTAGCTTTTGGAACATTTATTGTAATGGGTTGCTTCACATATGTCTGTCTGTATTTCTCTTGGACACTTGGTTTGGGTCAGTGGTAGAAAATGTAAATTCATTGCATGTTTTAATATGACCACTACATTATTGCATCAGCTTACAGTAATCCAAGTATGACTGATAAAATTGAATGTAACATATTCACAAAGAGTTATATAGGAACTATAGCTGTAGTCAACTTTGCTAAAGAGTTTCAGTTGAACGAATTAAAATATTGGAGTCTATGATTGTTAAAAAAATTTTGGGCCGAACAAGTTTCACAAACTTATGATGCAGAATCCTTCAATTCTAACACCTCCCAACTCCTCAACTTCCTTTCTCAACTTGGTAACCATCTCCATCCCTGAAATTTTCTGTGCATAATTGACACTTGTATTCGGTTTTGGAGCACCTTTGGTAAAGGGTCGTTGTGCACAATGTGATACGTTTTTTTATTAGTTTTGGAGCCACTTTGAGTGTATGCTATATATGATTCAGAACCAATGCAGTCGAATAACTCATCAGTGGTGTTTTAATAGTAATCAAAGTGTGCACATAGACGAGAAATGTAACAAAATATTGTCACTTTATTTGTTTGTATTTACACCTGATTCATTTGGTAAAGGGTCCTCATTATTAGAAATGGAGCATGTATGGCCTGTATATTAGTCACCGTATGTCTTTTGGTGTATGTAGATATGTAGCTGCAATCTCAAAAAACCTTGCAACCTGATAGGTAAGTTGATTTTGTAAAGTGTAATGTGTGGTTTGTCTATTTCTGTATGTATAGCTTGTGTGGTAAGGGTAATTTGGATTTTTTATTTATTATGTTATAGATAGTTCATTTTTGATTGTAAGTGGTGTTGGCAGTGATGAAGAAACCCAATATTCCAAAAGCGATAATGGGCAGCCATCTTTGATAATTGAAGCTGATCCATATTTAGGTAAATTTGGTGAAGCATAGTTTGAAAACCCTACTCTGCTGTGAGTAGTCCCGGGAGGGTCCATTGTAGTTGCAGTTCCAGGCCACGCCTTTTTTTTATTATTAGTTATTTTAACTTTTTATTGTAAATTTGTTTTATAAGATCATTGACTTTTGATTTCTGTGCAACACTATTTGTAAAGACGTATGACATTCAGGTGGCTTGCAAACACAAACACAATAATTTATATATTCAACAAACTTATATTTACTATTGTATTTACCTGGGAAAAGTGAGGGTCAATAATCATTAAAACCGAATTCAGTTAGATGGGTTATGAAAGTGCTTAATTTAGTGGTTTCAGTGAATAAATTGCTCTGAGAATAGAATTACTCTATACTGTAGCTATCTTGATTTAAAAATTAAAAAAAAGGAAAAGTAATCAATATTGGTCAAAATAGTGCTGTCATTTATCGATGTAATTGTTCATTTCATTACAGTCTATGAAGGTATCCAATGCTGCCACAGATAATTTCAAAGCTTTAATGTCTGGCAACTCATGCATCTGGTTAACAAAACAAGCAAACAATGGTCATGAATGCATCATTCATTATGTTGTTGTATTATTCTATTGATGTACAGCATTTATTATAAAATTAAATTTTTTTTAAAAAAACAACATTTATTGGAACTCAATGGGTGTACTAGTAGCACTGAGAAAGGGTACCACAAAGCACCATTAGGAGTGTGCTGAAGCACCACTCTGGGTGTTCTGAATCATCTGCTTGGGGTGTTAGCATGCAACTGGCTGGAGTGCCACACAAGCACCTATGCGGGTGCTGTAGAGTGTTTCATTACACCCAATATGGGGTGTTAAGCTAGCACCATTCAAGGAGTTGTAGAGGAGGCGCCGTTCTAACACCTCGTAGGGTGTTCATTAAGCACCCCATTTTTTACTGTGTGGGGAACTGATGATACGCATGCGTGTCTAAGGTTATGTAGCCGAGGACACGCATGCGCACACAAAATGAGGGAGTGGTCACGGAACATCAGGACAGAACTAACACACTCACAATCATGACATGCGCATACACAGTAAAAAATGGGGTGCTTAATGGGCACCTTACGGGGTGTTAGAACGGCGCCTCCTCTACAACTCCTCACATGGTGCTCCCTTAACCCCCCTAGTAGGGTGTAATGAAACACCCTTAAACACCTCTGTAGGCGTTTGTGTGGCACTCTAGACAGTGTTATGCATGCACCTCTAGCATGTGATCCAGAACACCTTTAGTGGTGCTTTAGTACACCCTTAGTAATGTTTAGTGGGCACCTTTTTCAGTGTTATTAGTACGCCCCTACAGTTCTCATATTTTTTCTTTGTTATACTTTCTTTTATAACAGTACATTCAATAAAAACAATGAATATGAGTAAAATAAATGATAATCATGTTCATGACTTCACTATAGTTTGCTTGTATTGTTCACAGAAATAACCTTCAGTCATTTCTTCAAATTTCTGGACATTTTGAGAAAATTGGTGCACTGAAGGTCTCCACACTCTCGCCTAAATGGAAATAACAATAACATTAAATATTTATAAATATTCAATTTCAGACTGATCATATAATATGCTGAAAAATCACCAAATGTATGTTTGAATTGACTCCATTATCAAACACTCACTCTAGTTATAATTTTTAAAAATACTCAAAGTTGAACAGCCAAGCATATACACAATCACTGAATAAATCCTCATTCTATGTTTATTTTCACTTTAGTTGGTTACGACTCCTCACACACACACAACTAACTAGTGGTGTGCTTGAGCACAAATGGCGAGCGAGCCTTAAACCACACTATTGTTAAATGATTGATTTTAACAACTAACACTCAAGCTACTAAAATAAAGTCGAGTTTTTTATTTAAGTATATGCGGTAAAGGGGTTTCAATGCCATAGTAACCGCTCCCCGCAACTGTTTGAACTGAAAAAGAAGCAACAAAATCGAGTCACGTTATTTAAAATGTTCTTTGTGATATTCTTAATAGTAGTTGTAACGCACAATATTTTCACACAACTGAACATACCTACGCAAGACTTACCTTCGTGGTTCGTCTAGTGGACAATGAATTTTCAAGTAAATGCTGTTGAGTAGGGCTTATAACTGTGACAAATAGCGTACTAACTTACCACCGCCACTAACTCGAATAGAAATGGAGCTCCCATAAGTTTTTGCGTTTTAACTGCACCCGCAAAAGAATTCAAAGCGGTAAACAATTCAATTTCTAAGGTGATACGGGTAATGGTCGCTAAACCAGAGGATTCTGTTTAGTGAAGTTTGGGACGGGGTCGAACGCCGAGCGAACACAAAAATACGGAGGGTCAAAGTACAAAATGACATACATACGTCCAAACATATATATAAATAAACAAACATCCCCGATTTTCGATTGTGTTACCCCTGTAAGTGTCTCGCTCGCTACGCTCGCTCGCCAATTATAATATTCTACTTAGACCCTTTACCAAGTAAAGGCAGATATGCCATGGTATACACATTTCCTTGATAACTTGTAGACTAGGTTGCACTCTACACACCTGACTGCTCTATGAAACATTGTGTACCATCATGAAACTAGTGGAGACCTCTGTATATTAATACTACTCCTATGTGGCCTACATATATATAAGTACTTTTTAGTTATAAAAAGATATTTTAATATGACAACCCTTTACCTAAAGACATTCAATGACCGTTGCATATAGCCTGACATTGCTAACCCTTATCTCCTTTTAATATTGTGCGGGTTGGAGGAAAGGGTCTGGGGACTCTAGTGCCAATGACCAGTTCAAAATGAATTTTTGTGCATGCGCTAATTAAGCCTAATTATGGACACTTGGGTAGTCCTGCAGTCTATTATCCAAGAGAGGTTCCTCACTTTGCAATTTATATGCTATGTCAGTCTCAGAAGGCGCTTGTATTGCATGGTAGTGAAAAAGATTGCCTTACTTTTTATCAAACGACCTCGCTCTGGTTTGAAGGTATCAATCTCTTTGAGGTGAAGTATACAAGCATTGCGGTGAATATTTGTAATGGGTGGTTAGCGCCAGAATCTGGCGCTCTGGACTGATCATTAGTACTAAAGTCCCCAGACCCTTTCCTCTTCCCCCGCACCATATTAAAAGGAGGTAAGGGTCGGCAAAGCCAGACTATGCTGTATAGTGGATCCTTGAAATTCTTAAAATACCACATTTTAGCTTTCTGAACTATGATGTTTAGTTTTTCCCCACTGGCTTCACTTCAATGAAAGAGCCTGCACTGTTTGCCAAACATTTGCAATAAAGTGAGGATTCATAAATATCACCTTAGTATGCACTTAAATTGATAAGAGGGCTACTCCCTTCTGCCACCTTCCCATCACTATCTCTGTCATACAGGTATTGTCTGGTAAAAAATTTCAACATCATTTAAATGAGTGTTCTCAATCAGATAGGTTTCCTATTTAAAATTCACATATTTTCCCAAATGTTTTCACAGTCGGAAAAATGAGGCTCTACTATACGGGTGGGACAGCGTCATGTTAAAGACTCAACATCTACCTTACAATGCTAGAAATGGCTTTGCATGACTCAAGCCATGTACATAGGGAAGAACACAATGAAAGACCAAGGGCATGACACGACAAGGTATTCAGACTAGAATAAAGTGAATTTAAGAGGAGCTAAACGCAGGGCAAAGTTAATCTACAAACACACTGTGAATACTCTAGATAGCCACAGTTCTACAGGGACTTGTTTTAGGTTACTGAGTACACCTGCATGAAAACAGAAATATTCAGATTATAAATCATCACATAAGAATCAATACCTCCATTTCTAGCTAAATTTACGTAACATTTTATAGTGTCAATTTGTACCAAGTGTCAAGGCTAACTGATTGAGATGTGATTGTCTGATCAGGCCTTTTGAAATAATTGTACTGATACTGTGTTAAGTAATTATTGTAGTTACAATCACCATGATGTATAAGTACACAACTATTATTCATCAAAGGGACATGTAATAGGTAAAGGGACATGTAATAGGTAAAGGGACATGTAATAGGTAAAGGGACATGTAATAGGCAAAGCTAGAGACATGGTTCTCCCCTTTACCCACTAACTATGTATTAGGTAAAGGTACACAATCCCCACTACTTCTCCCCACGCTCGCTAGCTCGCTAGCTACGAATAGTCTGGAGGCGCGCAGTAATTTAAACAAACTTACAGATAGTCAATACAATAGGAAAATATGTTTTATGAAGTCACACTAACACAACTTACTTGTCGAATGTCCCCATCACAACCCACTACTTCTCTCCCCACGCTCGAGCTACGAATAGTCTGGAGCGGCGCGCAGTAATTGAAACAAACTTACTCCGCCCACTCTGCACGCATGCTCATATTCAATTCCTCAGTTTTTAGCTTTGGATATTGTGTGGGCGGGGAAAAAATACGCGGCGACGTCTCTCTCTAACTGTGACTTACTTGTGGACGTATACTCTGACGCGATGACGGGAGGGGGCTCAGCTGCGCCATGCATGTTTTAGCAAGGAAAGTTGTAAAAGGTGAGTTTTAATGTTTTCTGTGGCACATATAACCCATAGCCAGCACTTTGAATTAGGGGTTCTAATTTTGCACCCTAAAGCCACATACACTGTTTTGTTTTCTTCAATCATTTTTACACATAATTAAAAATGTTGATGTAGATAGCTATCTATATTGATGACACTAATTTAGTCTCTATAGCTAAGTTCATTGAATACTGAATGATTTATTGAATACTTAACTAGTGGCAGAGATAGCATATGAAAAGTGGGAGGGGGGGTGCTACGGCCACTTTTCAGGTTGGCTATCATACACTGAGAGTGCATCATGTTGTACATGAATAGCTAGTACTTTTAAGAGTATATGAAATTTGATTGCTGTAATTGACTTTAACCTCTATGAAGTATTCTGAAATTCCTTTATCCCACAATATGGGGGGGGGAAGTCCCCCTCCTAAAAAGTAAGGGGGCTCAAGCCCTCATCTGCCCCCTGGATTCTCTGCCACTGTGATAGTGCAATAGACTTCTCGCATAGTGGGCTTCTAATAACAACGAAGGATGAACCGATACTCAAACTCCTACAGGTTCATATGCCTTGTAACTAAGAATTTAAATTAAAATATAAAATGTAACATAGCTTGACTTACCTGTGTGCTTAGTGCTAGCACTGTGCACGCACGTAGTATTAACACTGTGCACGCTAGCTGCAATTGCATGCCTTGTGGTACCTGGAATAATTGGTGCAAGTCATAAACATTTGTGGTGGCTAGGCCTTTGGACTACGAAGTACATATTATTGTGGCTAATTATTAACTTCTGGTCGCTGAAAAGGGGGTTAAACCGAACCCCCCTGGCTATGGGTATGAAAAAAATAATCTGCTTGCATGTGAATGCAAGCAGATTTTAGGTGCTTTAGGTGTATGTTGTTGTGTAGATGATCTTTCACACAAATCATGCACACTTCTGAAAATTAATTTAGATTTAATGATGCCTTCACTGGTTTCTTTATGGTCGATCAAATGATAAAGTTGAATATCTGTTATATGTACGTGTATGCTAATTGAGTTGACTACGTATGTTAGCTATCTATATTAGTATTAGGAGATGAGATTTCCCCTTTAGTGAAAAATTGTTTTTCCTATTGTATCTATTGTTATTATTTCTTGTTTGTGTGTTTGTAGGTCTGTTGTTTGCAGTCACCTGACTGTAGGACAAGGTCTGTGGATTCCTCGAAAGGCACATGTAAGGGGCATGGGGTGAATTGGGTGGGGGGTAGGGGGTAAGGTAGTGGTGGGTGTGTTAGGTAGGATTGGTAGGGGTTGGATAGGTGGGGTAATTGGGTAAGGTTAGTTGGGTGGGTTGGGCGGGTGTCATTTCCTTCAGTGCATCAGTCTGTAGTACTGGGTTGGTTAGGATTAGATGGACCTTACTGAAGTTTAGATTTAATCATCTGTCCCAATGTGTTTGATTGATCGCAACCCTTCACAATCGTTTTTATCGTGTTGTTGTAGATGGTCTCTGTAGCTGTGTTACAGGTGTTGTGTCTGCCTCTCTCATCATCGTGGTCCATGCTCCCTGCTACTGTGAAGCTATCTTGGGGGATTGGGGTGGTTGTGTGGGAGTGGCTTCTCCTGGTTCAGTGCCGTCTTCTGTCCGGTTGTCGCTTAATCGGTTAGTGTTGTTTCTTGTTGTGTGCCTTGTGGAGGTTGACTCTTGTTTAGAAACATGGTGGTGGGGAGTGGGGGGTATGGTAAACTATGCCCGCGGGCTATAAATTAGTTATAAACCAATATTTTTTTATAACTGAGTATTGCTGGATTTTATTTCTCTAACTGAGCTGGTCATCCGGTAGGAAAAAAAATTGGCACAATATCTGTGAACAGTACCATTTGATTAGTGAATCCTGCTTGTCTTGGCTAATACCTCATCACGATGATAGCCCAGTTGCCTGTGTTTGTTGATACGTTTGTGGTACTTTAGATAGGTGTTGCACAATTACCACTGAGTGTTCACACGTATGGTGGTCTCGCTGAAACAATAGAATATCCAGTGTATGAGTGTTGTGCTTTGTGCTTATTATTTTGTATCGCTAAGGCTTATTCCATTTAATGCACTCCTAATGTGTGGATAGAACCTAAGTTAAAATTGTTACGGTTTGTTAATCAGTGAGTTTGTGATAGTAATGACTGTTGTCTGAAAAATGATTCACCAAATTGAGGGAACTTCAGATCACAATGAGACAAAAGGAATTTTGTTGTACATATATATTTTTGTTGTCATCACTTACCTGGCAGTTCTGTTTGAAGTATTAACGCAGCCGCAATTACAGAAAAATGTATACAATTGTATTTAATTTGGAATATTTAAAAAAAAATTCCGGTAATTGCATTTTTTTAGCTACATAGAGTACTGGTAGAACCTCTCGTATCCGGACTCCTCACCTCTATTATCCGGGTGCCTAAATCTGGACAAAATCAATTAAATGAGTGGGTGGATTGACATTCTAGTGACCTTTCCAGGCAAAACTAGATTGAAAATACTTTGTCTCAGAGATACGGTCACTTTCAGAGTTACCGGCACCCACTGGTCCCAAGGCGCCCGGATAAGAAAGGTTCTACTGTATATATATTTATTGCAGCCTTGATATTTTTAGCTTGAATATTTCTGCATCACGCGAGCATTTTGTATTTTCCCATAATTGTATGCTTGTTATTGAATGCTCGAATAAGCACGCACGTGGCAAGTAAAATCAATTAGAATTGTATTGTAACCGATTAAGAAACAATATCAAGGCAGCAATGAATCACTTATCACACTCATTGTACAATATGGGAATGATATTTTACTCTCACACAATATTTCACTTTCTCTTCGGCTCATGAAAATATTTTGTATGCTTCTAAAATATTTTCCCATATTGCACTCTGACTCGTGCTACAAGTATTATGTATGTATTTGCAATGTATTTCAATACTCTGGTTGAATATTAGCTGGCCTCAAAATTTTCAATCTGTATTTGTGACCGTCTACAGGAAAACCGGGCACAACGCGGCACCCTTCGAAAAAATTTTTTTGCACTTACAGAGTTGTCAGCGTCCAGATATTGAGCTCTCCAAGTTTTATCGTCGTAGCTTAAGTCGTTCCCACTATAATAGATTTAACCGTTCCCTTCCGTCGGCTTGAAACAATACATTTTTAAGAAATCGATCGATATTTTCTCGATATTTACGTTCGCCGCGTTGTGCCCGGTTTTCCTGTAGACGGTCACATTTTATCATGACATTGTATTATTGTAGTATTGTGTCATTGAAATAATAATAGAGATGTTGTTGTTTTTGTTGTTGTTATGCTATCAATGTCTACTGTGAGTGAACACATGATATGAAAATAGATATTGAATTATGCATGATTGTGGCGTGATGAAGGTGGTGGGATTAGGTTACGTATTGTAAAGTGTATAAGTTCAGATTGGAAGTTGATTTTAGGCCTGAATATTATATATTATATATAATATAATTATATAATTTATATTTTTTTTTGGTTTTTATGTAGCTTGATGGACTGAAGTCTTGTGACACTGAAGCTGTGAACTCTGATGACCAGTACATAAAATCCAACATCTTTATTGCCACTTTGTGTGTTATATAATATGTATTCTATTGTAATGAATAACTTCTTCTTCTTTTTTTTATTATTGTTTATTATTGTTACCGGTAATATTATTATTATTATAATGATTAATAACATTGATTTTATGATCACAGCAAAAAAGGAGAATGTAAATTGGTAAATATTAGCTATTATAAAAATGAAGGTCACTTGACGCCGCTGATTGTCCCCAGGATAGCCACATAGTTCGCTCTTTATTAAATTAAAATGTACTCTAATAAATTACTTTGACTTGACGTCTTGGAAAGGTTAGGGTTGTCCAAGCATAGGGAGTTGGGTCATCTGAACATTTACAAAATAGTGGTAGTTCATTATCTAATAAGTTGTACTAGAATGAAGAACAATAATACTGGAGACATTTTCACACGTTTGATACAGATTAGTGCATAGCATACCACCTCGAATCATAAAATCAGCAACATGTTTGAACATAAGTTACTACACTATCAGACTATACATTATAGATAAACATGTTAGGCAAACTATGAAACAAGTTATATACAGTGAAGTCTCCGATAAAGGACACTCCGACGAATGGACTATGTATTGATAATCTCTCTTAGAAAGACAAACCTGAAATCCCCCAAAATTAATTCCTGTACCAAAATAATACAAATAGAATCTCCTAAGGACAATCCCTCTACAAGGGACAAAATGCGCTGAATTTATATAGCTCCCAAAGTGTCCTTTATCCGGAGACTCTACTGTATATATTTGAATTGTAAATTGGTGCGCACACACACACACACTTATATATACGTATACTTATAGCCCGTTACCCAAGCGACCCCGCTTGTCGTTAAGAACTATAAATCTGATACAGTCTGGTATGCTCGTAAGAAAATGTATTAGCGGGGAAAAGTCTGATATAGTTCTTAGCAACCATAATTATGGTGGAAGGCAGATCAAAGCAAAATGGAATAATGAAGAGTTTGGGTACTTTAATACAATTACCAAGATAGCTAACGCTATACTTTGCTCGTTGTTTATGTTAGGGCTATAAAATAGTTATAAACCAAAATCATTAGGTTTGTATTTCGATTTATAGCCCGTTACCCGAGCGACCGCGCTTGTCGTTAAGAACTATAAATCTGATATAGTCTGGTATGCTCGTAAGAAAATGTATTAGCGGGGAAAAGTCTGATATAGTTCTTAGCAACCATAAATATGGTAGAAGGAAGATCAAAGCAAAATGGAATAATGAAGAGTTTGGGTACTTTAATACAATTACTAAGATAGCTAACGCTATACTTTGCTCGTTGTTTATGTTCTGGCTATAAAATAGTTATAAACCAAAATCATTAGGTTTGTATTTCGATTTATAAATTATATAGCTCCCAAAGTGTCCTTTATCCGGAGACTCTACTGTATATATTTGAATTGTAAATTGGTGCGCACACACACACACACTTATATATACGTATACTTAGCACACCATTTTTTTAACGTGCCAAATTGGAGTGATAATATTATGGTGAGAGAACCCACATGTATTTGCAATAAGTGATTTCTTGTACTTCTCGTGATATTATTATTCCACCAGTTACAATTTTTTTCCATTGATTTTCCATTGATTTTGCTCACTACGCCAATGCATAAGTAGTGATGTGGAAATCATTGCATGAGTAGAAGTATAATTATGATGCATAGTTCACAACACAATCATAAGTGATTAATTTTCTTCATTTAATGTTCCAGAATGTGGAGTTTCACCCATAGAGCATTTGTGTTTGATATGGGAAATTATAACACACTAATATGTGGGAATACTTTGATAATATCAAGGGTACAATAAATATAATATTGAATCCTATTGGATTATCAAATGCTTGCACATGATAAAGCAGTAGCCATAATGTGTTCCAATGCCATACGTAGCAAAGATTGTGGTTGAGCACTGTTTTTGTGCTTCCAAGTTCTTATGCTGATTATTGTATACAATTAGTACTTTCGAGGCAATGTTAGAATCCACGTAGGTATATTTTCATATGTATGAATTGAATAAAAACCACCAGGTAACATCTAGCAACATGTATGCACAATACAAACATACACACACAGCAAATTATATATTTAATTTGGTAGATGTTTTTTAATGAACTTATCTTTCCGAAAATTTAACTACATACAGTAGAATGTCAGTTATCCGAAAACAACCAAAACTCAATAGTGGCACGTGCAGTCACGAATTATTTGCTTGACCACACCCTCTCATAGCACTCTACAATACATTTTTCTATAGGATTCAGTTATCCGAACACCCCTCGGTCCCAGTGTGTTCGAATATGTGACATTCTACTGTATTCAATAGCTAATCAGTCACACAAGAACTGGAGAAAACAAGTATTTTGTATAACAATGCGCACCTCATTGGTGAGGACAATTATTGTGTGTGTGTGTGTGTGTATGTGTGTGCAGAACTGAGAAGATATACAATAATTTATTCAACTGTCAGACTGGTTTGTTACCACACTATAACACAACCTATCCTCTGCCTGGCGTATGTTCACAGGAAGTGTATTACCAACAGTTGTATGTTCATCACTGACAAAATTTGGTAAATATATCTTTTTATCTTTTTCGGCAAGCTGGTTCCCTTCGCAAATTCAATTAATACAGCCACTCCTTGCATGTTTTGAGCTATCATTGACAGAGCACCGCAGGGATAACAGCCTCACATAGGGCACATCCCATTATAAAGAAAACTTGGCAGCTCCATGGAGCATATATGTGTGAGTGTGCGTGAGTGTGTGTGTATGTGATGTGATATGTAGTAGTGTATGTGGAAGGAACTTCGCACGGCCTGGAGACCTCAAACGACACAAGTGTTTATAAGAACGACAGAAACCAGTGAAGGACCAGCAAGGCACTGCACAATGTGGAGTATGCCAGCGATGGTTTCGAAGTGCCGGCGGTCTTGCTGTTCATCGGCGCACCCATTCCCCAGCCGAGTTGAGGCCCTACTCACCCTCATTGGAGGGACACGTGACCCGTTGTGGGCAGTATTGAGACAAGACAAGTATGCACGTGTGTGCGTGTGCGTCCAAACTGTGTGCTTGTTTTTCACATATCTTAACATGTTTATACTTTATACCACCACCCTCATGTCACCATGTTATTTATTGTATGTTATTTATTGTATGTCGTCCACTGATGAAGGTCACTGTTAGTGTGATGAACCGAATTACAACAAATAAAGGCTAGTGGAGTTTCAATAAAAACCTTGTTATGTCTATCCCTAGCCAAACAGGTATATTTAAAGTAATAAATGTGTATGCTTGCATGCAAAATTTGATAGGTAGGCAACGTAGAAGCATTCATTTCTGATATATTGCCCACATGTATCGACTGGTTGCACCATTGGATATTCACATTTAAATAAATTTTTATTTTGAATAACTGAAACTGGCAATATTAAAATAATGTATGAATATGACTACAAAATACCACAAAAAAAAAAACAGCTGGAAATTTTGAAACAAGGAATCAATTTAGTTATAATAGTTACTTAGATATCCTGGACATCTTCTCTATAGAAGAATCCTGAAACAGATAATACAACAATTCACCAATAAGTTCACTTCAAGCATAGTAGAGCAAGAAGTATTGCACTAGTCAAAGAACAATAATGAGGAAATGTTAGTGAGCAAGCATTACTGCATCCTACTCGGACCGCGATGTACGAATAAAAACTAAAAGTATTGCATACACACAGTGACAACACAACTCAGGATTAGGGCTACTAACTGCTACTATTAATAAAAAGAAGCTCTAAACGGTGATCGTTAAAATAAATAATAATAATAGTACAATGACTAAATTTACACAAATTATGTTTTCTGTTTAACAAAAAAGTTCACAAACTGAGACTGAGCAGATGACCCCACATATCAATAACCTATAACCACGTATGAAAGCAGCCGCAAAAATTTGTGGTCAGGTTGTGGATGCGATTTCTGCGATTTCAACTTTCATCATGCACATACTTTGTAGGATTTTTCAATGTTTCGGGTTGTAACAACTAATCATATGCTATTTCTGAAAAGTAATTTCAGCCGGAATTCATAATTCATCCTTTAATGTAGACTTGAGCCCAAAGCATTACAGAAACTTCGAAAATAGTTTTCAGCCAAACAAAAAAAAAAGCTTTCTGTGGTACTCAAGATCGATGACCTCGCGATATAAGTCAGGAACAAAAGTGTTAAGCAGGAAGCATCGTACATAGACATTAAAGTTTCATTTGCGCATGTGTCGTTTCCCGCCCCCAAGCAAAAAATCCTGTATGAATCCCTGACATTGGTAAAAAACAACAACAAAAAACAAAAACAACAACACACAAACAAACAGAACAACTGTAATTTGCTTAATATCAATCCTTTATGGGTACCCCTAAGTGATAGTGTGTGTTTGTGTGTGTGTGTGCAAACCACATTTCATTATAATATTTTTTGGAGCATGCTAATCCATTTTAAAGCTTTCAATATCATGTCCCAAAGAAGGTTGTGAATGTACCATTTAATTTTTAATCTATATGATACTCCCAGTAGCAGTACACACCATCATGAGTTTGGCATGCTAGTACCCAACACATGCTTGTAATTCAACATGTACCATCCACCCCCAACCAAACCATAGTGGTTGACCAGTGTCTACAAATAGCAGCTGCTTTTGTATGTGCCAGAAGACCGGAGGCTCTGCTAAATCATAGTGGTTAGTACAGAGTCTCTGTCTTCTAACACACTCACACATGCACTTTTTTTTAATTTTTTTTATAAACTCTTCATTTTTATTATGAGGGGTGAGGGTGTTCCAAGATCAATTTGTCCACTGACCTGACAACAGTCAGGCACAATCCCCTGGACTCACACACAAGTTATACATGATACACATTAAAAAAAAAAGAAGGAAAAAAAATGAAGGAAGGGAGAGAGGAACGGATGGAGGAAGAAAGGAATATATATAATAATTCACACGCACACACACACACACTTTTTTTTGTTAAATTTACATTATAATTAATGAGGGGTGACTGTTCCAAGTTAAGCGGGAGGGAGGATAAAGAGGACAATGAGAGAAAAGATGAAGTAAACAAACACACACACAACACACACATAGAGGTTAAGAATACATGATACACACTAAACCAAAAAAATAAGGAAGGGATAGAGGGTGGAAGGGAGGGACCAAAATTAATAAAAAGGAAAGAAAAAGAGAAAAAATAAGCAACTGAAAGTAAAAATAAAGGAACACACACGCACACTACTGATTTAAATAACAACAGTCAGGCGCAATCCCCTGGACTTATACAGAGGTTGATAATACATGATACACACTGTAGCAAGCACTTGAAATGGTAAGGCCAGGAAGTGGGTGCAGTGATAAGTGTGGCTCTTGAAAAATATGGGATGTTAACAAAGATTTATATTGAAAGAGAAGATGAGGTCATATGTGCCACAAAAAATCCAGTTCAGCAGCATGCATGTAGCATATGCCCAGTTAAATATCTGACACACCCAATCTTAAACTCAAAAGTGGTCCGATCAAAGTGGATCTGCCAGATCACTTGCTACGACCATGCATACGCACACACCCGCACATACACACACACATACATACACACATACATACACACACTCACATACACACATACATACGCACACTCACATACACACACATACATACACACATACATACACACCACACACACATACACACACACATACATACACACCACACACACATACTGTACAATAGAATAAAAATTAAGTTGTGGAAAAAGATTGCACAACTAGTTCAATGGTAAATTGAAACAAAGTATCTGAAAATTGTCATGTCGTACGTCTAGTACATAGTACGTTTTCACAAGATGGCGAGCAAATTTCTCTATAAAAGACTTATGGTAGCAAATAGTTTCTCCAGATGATAGTAATAGTAATAATAATAATAAAATAAATAAATAATACTACCCAAACAAAACCACAGAGGTTAACCAGTAAACCACAGCAGCTGCTTTTATGTGTGCCCTAGACTCACACTCTGACTTAGGGTCATGCTAATATATTTTTGCTATGTTTGCACAGAATAATGATCAGCTAAATAAAACAATTTAAATAATAATGACATCACAATAGCAAATAACCTAGTGTATGAAAAATGTACTGTAAAAATTAACAACAACAAAACAAAACGAACAAAAACAAAAAACAACAACAACATATGAATATCTGCTAATGCAAACTAATAGTGAGTGTTGTCCAGTAACGCCGTCAATTGTCCCATGGGACTAGGATGATAGAGAAGTCCCTTGGGATGTCCATGCCAAAATAAAAAAATTATGAAATTTAAAACTTTCTCTGCTAGGGAACCCCTCCCTGTGGTTGAAAAGTAGCCCTAGCCCGTTGTGGTTATAGTCACATGACCGACACGCCCAATTTAGGGGGGCTTTGCCCCCATATCCCCCAATATGCTCGGGAGGCTTCGCCCCCCGCACCCCCCAGATGCTGTGACAAACATATGAATCAGGCTAATGTGAGTGAATTGAACATGAATAGGATGCTGCTGAATTGTTAGGGCCTTGTAATATGCCCGTGGACATTTGACGGCATTACCGGACTACTATGCTTATCATACAGATGTACACACAAAGAACAGTCCAACAAGAAGGGAGAAAGAAGGGAGAGTAAGAAAGAGATAGATGGAAAAAAAAAAAAAAGTTTCATACAGAGGAGGAGGGGGAACTGGGATTTCCCCCTCAAGGTTCTAGCTTCCCCCCACCCAAGAAGTTATAAATAATTGAATAATAATATACTAGATCAGATTTAATAACAATAACAATACCACGCACAATATGCACTACAAGTGCGAGGTCCACTACACTAAACTACATCTTCCCCAAGCAAAACATGCGAAAAACACCATATCCACATACACACATCTAACCATGGCATGATCAAGCTTTCCCAGTTTGAAATAGAGAGCACCAATACCGTTGAGTATCTCTGGAGGAATATCAGCTCCCACTTTATCTGTCAGAATGTGTGATGACTTATAGTATGCATCAACAGAACCCTAAACAACAAGAACATCAACAAAAACTTGAGTCAAGCGCTTTTTGTACCATTTTGCTACTCCAATTTTAGATGTTTGTGAAGATCGTAAATAACAACTAAATATGCAGTATTCTGCTTACGTTGTTCAGAATTGGTTGTCATTATTTTTATTATTTATTAAAAAATAGTTCCAGTGTTTGTATTACATAGCAGGGCTCTGAATCACATAGTGCCTCCAGATGAGGGCACTATATGTGACTGTCTATGGGAAAATCGGGCACAACGCAGCATGCGTAGATGTTGCTAAAAGATAGATTTAGTTCTTAAAATACCCGCCATATATGACCACTTCCAACTATGGACTGGAGCTAAACAAATGACTTACCACACCCACCTATACATTCCCCTGCATCAGGACACTGCCCAGTTCTATATTGCATTGACCACACCTACCATTAAATCCCCCTGTTCCAGGATACTAATGATTGACCACACCCACCATTAAATCCCCCTGTTCCAGGATACTAATGCATTGACCACACCCACCATTAAATCTCCCTGTTCCAGGATACTAATGCATTGACCACACCCGCCATTAAACCCTCCCTGTTCCAGGATACTAATGATTGACCACACCCACCATTAAATCCCCCTGTTCCAGGATACTAATGCATTGACCACACCCACCATTAAATCCCCCTGTTCCAGGATACTAATGATTGACCACACCCACCATTAAATCCCCCTGTTCCAGGATACTAATGCATTGACCACACCCGCCATTAAATCTCCCTGTTCCAGGATACTAACACATTGACCACACCCGCCATTAAATCTCCCTGTTCCAGGATACTAATGCATTGACCACACCCACCATTAAATCTCCTTGTTCCAGGATACTAATGCATTGAGCACACCCACCTTTAAATCCCATTTCATAGTTGCTAGGCTTAGCTGCCAGAACCTTCTCAAAACACTGGGTAGCATTTTTACTGTCACCTTGGGCGATGTACATCGTGAGGCAACACATCACTACTGGACAAAAACCTGGTGGCCTGCAGTGAACATGAAACACTAAATTGTTGTATACAATTAGCCTACTAAGTATACAATACACTATAGACAGAAATGTGAGTTTATGTGGCTTGTAATTAACCCACACTATTTACCAATCACAGCTATAAGTTTTCCTAGGTCATTTTAGGGAAAAATTTCCTCACAGCAATTACAAGTGAAGTAACAGAATAATAGCAGGAATTCATACAGTAGATACCACCCCCCCCCCCAGCAAATATTTCTAATCATACTTTTGATAATGCATGCTGTATTCAATACTGAACATGAATACATTTTACAATAGTATACTCCAGCAGTTCTTATAACTTGTACGCCAGTTAAATTATACTTCCAAATACTTCTCATTCTTTTAATCGACTCCCTCAAGTGAAAAATCTTGTATGAATCCCTGCATTGCATTAGTCAACCACTGTTCCAAATTTGAAGTCATTCCCATATAAAAAAAAAGAAAAAGAAAAAAAGAAGAAAAAAGACTGAATAAAAGCGGATGGAAGGGAGGAGAAACAGAGAATTGGGTGGGGTGAGCGGGGAGGATGAAGAAGGAAGGAGAGAAAAAATTTAGTAACAGGGGGGAGGGGTAGGGCATCTTGTTTAAATTTAAGCCTGACTGATTGTTCATCACTGGACTATGAATATGAAGCTAAACATTCATACTGTGTGCTATACGCGAGCGTCTAACATAGCTGCAGAACAACCACATCACTACTGGTCCAGTGGATACAACACTTCTCTATATGCGACTGTCTACAGAAAAATCACGCCCAATGTGGCCTCCATCAAAAAAATAATAATAATAATAAATTTTTTTTGTTTTGCACTGAGTCGGCAGCATCTAGATTTTGAGTTTCCAAGTGTTATAGTCATAGCTTAAGTGGTTCTCAATACATTCTACATAACCATTCCCTTCCGTTAGCTTATTTAATGCAATTTTAAGAATTCGACTAACCTTTTCCCTGACATTTACACACGCCATGTTGTGCTTGATTTTCCTGTAGACGGTCACATAATAATGACCTGTATTATCAAAAATTAACCAACTGTATGAAATGTATGTGGATGTAGCATTTTCTGCAGCAACCTCCGAATACAAGAGTTTTGCATAGGCATACAGGGATCTGGAGAAGGAAGAATATTCTCTAAGTGAAAGTCTCTCCCCCTCCCACCCCTCAAGAAAAATAATCATAATCACATTCTTTCTTAAAATATGCTGTACTCAGTACTAGCCATATAATACATACACAACAGTACCCTCTAGCAGTCATTACAACACAATGTACACACCGAGTTCTCGTCTTCACCTATCCAAGTACAAAAATGAGTGTGGCTTAGCATACTTGAAGTCTCCCCTCAGCAAAAAAATCCAGTATGAAACCCTGCCAATATGTAAATCCCCGATGATGCTTATGTGTGACCTACATGTAACACTCTCGCCTGTTTTATCATGCACATCAACTCTAACTGCTATGTTTCCAAATTGGCACCTTTACTTTCTCTTTGTGAAATTTCTCATTATTATTACCTGAGTTGTCTACAACTCCTTGTGTTGTTCTTTCCTCCCTGGCTCACTCAATGAGTGCTGTTCCTTTACCAGCAGCTGACAAATGGGAGTGAGTCTTACAGCGTCCCCTTTTAGTGGGTTGTTTGTGTTGGTGGTAGTAGTAGTAGTTTCTGTGCTGAAAATACATGAAATAAGACAAAAGCAAAAAAAAAAAGAAAAAAAAAAGAAGTGAAGTCAGAGAATATGCAGTACTCAATACTAGCCATGAAACCTTTTCACAATATCATACTCCACAAGTTATTAGTTATTACAATAGAATGAGTTGGGAGATTTAAAAAAATCAAAGCCCGAAAAAAATGATGAAAAAAAAGAAAAAAAGATCAAGGTTTATCCAATTGGTAGGTCAGTTTAACTGTACTAAATGTCTCATTTCCATACTTAAAGCTTTACCCCTCAAATAAAAATCCTGTATCAATCCCTGATGGGGCTAAAGTTGAAGTGATCACATATAAAAGGAACACTGCAGTTATCATCAGATGTTATTGAAGTTCTGATTATCAACCAATATCACACCAGTGCTCTCGAGCTTATCGCTAGCTATAAAATTGGTTATCTACCTTCACACAAAGTATCCATATCTCAAGCTAGCTCAATCAATGTCTTGTTGTGTGTCCGCGTTTTCATTTTGTAGAATCTAGCTCTCTGCCGCCACTTACATCACGATCCAATAATAGACACTCTTTTTAGGACAAAAACCCTTTACCCCATTAAGTATCAAGGGATTTAGGATAAAGATACCCTTTACCCTCCCATTAAAAGTTAAGCGTAATCCCTTTACCAGAAGTAATTCTTGGCTTTGGCTGTGTAGAGGGCAGAAGCAGAAGAAATGTTTAGTCTAATCAGTCTAAAGATGTCTCTTCGACGTAAGTGAAAGGTATTCATACAAGTGGGTAATAGCAACCTAAGTCAGATTTGGGCTTACCATAATATGGTGGGGTTACCAGCCACCTGCACATTGCATATTTAGCTGATTTCAACTTGATGAGAACGGAAGCTTTATGATTACAAGTTCGCCTAAATAAATCTGTGCATGTGAATGTCAGAAAGTGTACACCCTATGCTTTTAAATAATGGTTTGCAAAATCATGACACTGTGATAGAATGTATGATAGAATGTATCATAGTTATTCTAATTACAGCACCTAAATAATTCAGATTCTGAAATAGTCTATTATTAGAACAGAACATTAATTGTTGGTTTGAGCTGGTTCTAAAATTAGGTCTGAGCTTAGCAATTAGGATGGAGTTGGACCTGTGACCTCGGCAAGTGATCAGTACATTGTCACATCTTCATGCAGTGATGGCAATTTTGGAGGACCAGCACTGAATTTCATCTTCTCTGCTTCCCTTTCACAAAAAGCAGTAGTTTCAGCCCAGATAGAGGTAGAAGATAGTCCCACAAATCTTTGTATGCCATGAGTCCGTACATATTTGGCTAAGCACCACAGAATAATTCCAAATTCAGTTTAGTTTATAATAGAACTAGGAAGAAAATATTACCGCGAAATGGTGCTACTATTAGAGTGGTGCTGTAATTAGAATATGGTATAGAGCAGAGTCTATATCCTTGAAGCCCTGTAATATTATAGAAATGTATTCAGTGTTATAGGTATACTTTGTATGTGTAATCATGTAGGAATCTGTGATCTTGATGAAGAGATTTGTTGTGATCTCAGTGACAGCAAGAGGTGAAATAGAATATGTGAGTTTGTATTGAACATGAGTAACTAAGGTAGTCGGGATTAATAGCATGAGTAAGGTAATTAGAATGAGGTGATGCATCATATGACTAATTATGCTATTATTTGCTATTAGTTTGCCAACATCCTAACATGTATTAGAATTGCAGTGCTATTAGCTGTTTATTTAGCATTGATATTTTGCCCTTGAGCTGATGATCAAAGCAGTGGTTGCCTGGCTAGCTCTCTTTACAAGCTAGCAATACCATATTACTTTTCTAGGCAGGGCTGTAAGATTGAAATGGTGCATTTGTTGACCCTTACCAAACATACCTTTAAATTTAAAATTTGTTGTGCAACATTCATGAGGATTCGATATTAAAAAAACAAACAGCTAGAACCTGTGATATTTACAAAATTCAATAGTATTTAAAAATAATTGGATTTTTTTTTGACAAATGCTTAATAAGTGTCTGTTGAATAAAATCAGTTGTCTTAGTTTCACTCATCTCTGCCGTTGTTCTATCACAGTTCCTTCTGTAACTTCAAACACCTTGGATCCCATTAGAAGTTAAATAAAAGTAGAGGCTGGATAATAGAATCACGATATGTCATGTTCGCTCTTTGGCAATAGTTTCACTTCTCTCTGGTCCTGTTTTCCTAAATCACACTGTAGTAACAGAACAGTGCAGTCTAACATATCTTGTTACATACCAATTTTTACCCATTACATGTGTGCCTGTGGAGATATTTATGTGGCATGTGTATGTGTTCATGTTTGTGTAGGTGAAGTACTTTCTGACAATGGGCCTAACTGATATGTTTGATGTGGTAAGTTAAATGCAGCTAAATGTGTTAAAGTTATGACATGCACGCACACACACACACACACAACACACACACACACACACACACACACTGTTAAAACGGGAGTGTTACAGTTACACTGTATTGAGCGTTCCCAGTGCCGGGAGAAATTAACGCTTCAGCCAGGTAACCATGACACTGCCAGAAGTGTAAATGATATCACTCTAATAAGTGTTTTGGTAACACTATCTGTAGCATAACAATTAACACCTTTAGGGTGCTTATCATAACACCCAAGGTGGTGTTGTGGTAATTCTTCCTCTGCAGCACCTTTATGGTGCCATCATAACACTTTATACTGAATTTGATATATAAACAAAAAAAAATTATTGCAGTTTAGAACATAAATTGATGACACATGAAGGCACAACACCTGTAGTTAAACTAAAAATAAAAGGTTGAATAAAAATTAACAGTGAGTTCATCATTGTTGGATAAGAAATATCCAAAACGTAATAAAAACAAATTAAATCAATAATTGCATCCTGCAAGTTAACGCAGGAAAACATAAATACATTGTCCACTATCAAATAGTACAGCCGTCCATCAGGTGTAAGAACACAATACGTAGGCTTCATTCTGCCCAATTTTCTCCACAACCTTCTCGATGTCTGGGCATTCCTATACAGAATATATACACAAATATAACAGTTAAATAAAACTATATCATTAAATGTGACGGTCTATAGGAAAATTGGGCACAACACAGCGGGAGTAAAACGTCGGGAAAAGATCGATTTAATTCTTTAAAATGTATTAAATAAGCCAACAGAAGGGAATGGTTAGGGTGCATATATCAACTGGTTGAAGCAATGGCTTTAAAACTCGGAGAGCTCATTATGGATGCCGATGAATGTGTAAGCGCAAAAAAAATTTTTTTTGATAGGGCCCACATTGTAACCGATTTTCCTGTAGACGGTCACAAGTATTGTCCATCCTACAATTTGTAAAAACTAATCAAAACAAAAAGACAAACAAAAGAAAAGAAAAAAAAACAACTACGAACAACAACAAAAAAAACTACGAACAACAACAAATAATCGCTTCCTCTGCTTAGTTATCAAACGACATCTTGCTTCACATCCCACTCTCAAACTCCATTTTACATATCAAACATACTCTCCCACTTTCAAACTCTCCTTCCCACTCTCGAACTCTCCCACCCACTCTCAAACTTCCCCGCCCACTCTCAAACTTTCCCGCCCTACTTTGATGCACATTTTTGCCTAACAGTATATACTTCACACTGATCAGTGTTTGGTCCTATGCACTAAATGGCTCAGTTTTGATAAACATGTGGGATAGAATATCAGACCTAAAAATTACTCTTCCAAAAGTCTGGACAATTTGTCCAACTACTGAGATCAGTGATGAGGACAAGGCCACTGCTGAGGCTTACAAACAAGGTAAAGGATCATCATGCTAACTTGTCGCGTACCATTGAGGATTTGATCATGTCATAGGGTTTGCTAGTGTGACAACCATTTACCATATTTTCTGAAAGTTTTTTTGTTCTTTTCATTTTCTTTTTTCCATTCATAAGCCTTGAAGAGGCTATGTGTTACATTGTATACTCTATAGGGAAACATCCTTATGAATATCTTGTAATCTGTGCTTTAACCATTGTACTAGGCACGTTTTGGTCATCATTGAATTATATCAATTTGTTTTAATGTTAGCCAGCTGTACATTATGTACCCTCCCTATCAGTATGCCAAATGTACTAGCAGGCTTCATAGAGGATTTTTGGCTAGGGGAGAGACTCCCGTGTACTTAGCCACACCCTTTTTTGGTAACATACACTACTTTGATGCACATCTTTACCTAACAGTATATACTTCACACTGATCAGTGTTTGGTCCTATGCACTAAATGGCTCAGTTTTGATATGAACATGTGGGATAGAATATCAGACCTAAAAAATACTCTTCCAAAAGTCTGAACAATTTGTCCAACCATAGTTTGTAAACTACTGAGATCAGTGATGAGGACAAGGCTACCACTGAGGCTTACAAACAACAAGGTAAAGTATCATCACGCTAACTTGTCGCTACATTTGAGGATTTGATCACCATGTCATAGGGTTTGCTGGTGTGGCGACCATTTACCAGATTTTCTGTTTTTTCCATAAGCCTTGAAGAGGCTATGTATTACATTGTATACTCTATAGGGAAACATCCTTATGAATATCTTGTAATTTGTGCTTTAACCATTGTACTAGGCACGTTTTGGTCATCACAGTTGCTGTGGGGAATTGTATTGCAGGTGAATAGTGTAGTCATGGTAACAGTAAACTAAATCATAGGGACCGATAGGAGGGTATACATTCTTTCTTCAACCTCTCTGAACCTCAACGCTGACATATTTTCTAGCCTGTTAAAATAGTTTTCAGTTAGAGGTGTACTTTACCTATTACTCAATTATGTTATCCTAAAACAAAGCTATTTTCTAATTCTAAAAACTAAATGTTTCGAATTTTTTGTTTGTTTCGGATTCAGCATTTATATAATGTGTATGAAGACAGTTCACACAGTTGTATTTTATTTATTTATTTTAGAAAGTGTCCGCCAACGGTTGTGATGAACGGTTTTATGTAGTGCATTTTCTGGCCCAATTGGAAAGGGGGTGGGAGGGGCATTTACACGTGATTACCATGGTTATAGAACTCAAGTTGCATACAGATAGTGAGATAGTCAAGATTCATGGAAAGCATGGTACAAATACTAAAAATAACAATTTCTGTTTGTGCAGTCTAATATCTGAACAAAATCACTTTTGGTTGGATATCCACTAAATTTTTACGGACAATAAATGCATACTTACTAGCTGTAGTACCTTATAAGTAATAATAAAAAAGCTATTTTTCTAATGTCCAATCAAGTTGATATTTGACCAGCAAATGTCCATATCTGGACAGCTATTTTTAGCTCTGCTAAGGGTATTCAGGGTGTGGTTTGAGGTCTCTAACACAGTGATTATAGTTTGGCTATAAAACTAAACTATGAATATTGTCGTTGTTGTTGACTACAGGAGTTGGTGTTGGGTACTAGTCCTTCAGACGGCGAGCGAGCAAGACACTATCAGGGGATGATAATGAAATTTTGGTTTATGTGTTTGTTTATATATATACATATTATATCAATAGAAGAATCAAATTGCCTCTACAGCTGGGCTAGCTCGCTCCCCATACTGTGCGTGCACACCCTAGTTCATTTGTATTCAACTCTCAAAAATTCTGGGGGGTGGGGTGGTGAGAGATCCCAGGGCCAGTCCCCCTCTGTATGAAACCCAGGCTAGTATCGGTGCAGCCCCACTCTCAAACTTCCCCGCCCACTCTCAAACTTCCCCACCCATTCTCAAACTTCCCCGCCCACTCTCAAACTTCCCTGCCCACTCTCAAACTTCCCCGCCCACTCTCAAACTTCCCCAACCACTCTCAAACTTCCCCGACCACTCTCAGCTTTCCCGCCCACTCTCAAACTTCCCGCCCACTCTCAAACTTTCCTTCCAACTCTCAAACTTCCCTTCCCACTCTTAAACTTTCCGCCCACTCTCAAACTTCCCCGCCCACTCTCAAACTTCTCCGCCCACTCTCAAACTTCCCGCCCACTCTCAAATTTCCCGCCCACTCTCAAACTTCCCTGCCCACTCCCAACTTCACTTTAGTCGTTTCCAGTGTTATAAACCTCGTTCCGACTATGCTTTTTCAGCCTAAGCCTTTCGTTTGTAGTATAGGCAGATCGACACGGCTGTTAAGACAAAAATCCCGAGCCGTTCGCTTAGTTGGCAAATCGACGCGGTTGGTAAGGCGTCACTGAAGCTCAAGGTTTACTAGTTCACCCGGTTCGCGAACCTTTTGCCAGATCAAGAACTGTAAAAATTATGGAACTTTTTCACTAAGTCTACTGGCAACGACTTCCAACAAATGCTCCACCCACTTGATCTTAGACTACCGCACCCACTGAGTGCACTACGACGCGCATCCACCCGCCCCCTTTCCTTAATGCACGTGCGAAAAATGTGCACTATTTTATAATGGCTGATGATTCTGACTGGAGTAGTTTCATTGATTTTGATGAAGAAAAGCCCTCAAAATTACTCAAATCAAGTTCCTCCAAAAAATTCACTCCTGCTCAAGTAGCCTGCCTCAATAGGTGCAATGGTCTTACAAGTTGTAAGAGACAGCTTGCACCACAGATTGGTAGGGCTGCTCAAGTAAGACTGGTAGGGAACTGAACAGTCAGTTTGTACACAAATGGGTGTCAATACAAAAGAACTTAGTAGAATGTTTCCAATCATATAGTATTGATATGATCTTAATAGGTTAAATGATAGTGTGAGTGAACTTCATAAAGACTTCAAGAGAAAGTGTGGGAATGACCTGAGTGTCAAATGTTATTATGTCCATGTAATTATAATAAACAAAGTTGGGTCCTTGTTGTCTTCTAAACATTACTATTGTTGTTGTCGTCATTTTTATATAAGTGCAATAAAAATTTTAAATAAAATTCCAATAAAAATTTTATTGGAATTTTATTTAAATTTACTTGTGATAATAGTATGACATGCTGAGATTTGGGAAAAGGTGTGGAATGTCCGAAGCAGTGTTGGGTCAAGTCCAGTTGAGCTTAAACCTTTTTGAGCTTAAGCCCAGGTTTGTCAAGGGCTTGAAGAGGCTTGAAGCCCATTTCATAAAAATTGTCAAGAGCTTGAGCTTGGACTTAAGCTTTATCACAAAATATTGGGCTTGAGCTTAAGCTCAATTGATTGATAGTTGTTTGCTGAATGGAAGAAAAGAATCAATATTAGTAGAGACAATAACACTTTCCCATTTTACCTAATAGGCTATTAGCCACAACCAATATTAGTAACTTTTATTAATCCATTTTGTTTATTGAATTATGTAATATTCAATGTTCTTTCACAATAAAATGAATAATAAAGTCATTTCCTTTTTGTTTATTGAATTAGAGTAAGTCCTCGAATATCGACTGACATTATATTATTGCCTCCCTCGTATTTCATTATCTTTCCGGCCACCATTGAGTGAAGTTAGCTAAAACACGCGGCGTGCCACAAAAAGGCGCCTTTAATTCTAATTAATACTCATTGTCTTATCTACATAAGTAAGAAAGCTGCTTTTGTTGATGTTGTCTGGTGGAAGTTAGTTGCTGTTCTGTAGCGGTACAGGGACAGATGTTTACAGTTAGGTCTTATGGAAGTTAGTTGCTCTTCTGTAGTAAGAAGCTGCTTTTGTTGATGTTGTCTGGTGGAAGTTAGTTGCTATTCTGTATTAGTACAGGGACAGATGTTTACAGTTAGGTCTGGTGGAAGTTAGTTGCTGTTCTGTAGCGGTACAGGGACTGATGTTTACAGTCTTATCTAAGTAAGAAGCTGCTTTTGTTGATGTCTGGTGGAAGTTAGTTGCTGTTCTGTAGCGGTCAGCGTCTCTGCAAAACTCCTGGAAATAGCTAGCCACAAATTGACCAGGTTCTTAATTCACTTAGCCCCACATGCTATTGAGTATTCACTTGATATTGTCCATGTGGACATGCTGTAGTAGTCGTCTAGTTTCTTTTGATGGGTTCAAACACCAATGTAATTTTCAATGTTCTTTCAATAATAAAGAATTTCAACTTCTGAATAGAGCTTGAGCTTGGACTTAAGCCTTTAAATAAAAACTTGAGCTTGGACTTAAAATAAAGACTTGAGCTTGGACTTAAGTCTGATTTGAAATTGATGGGCTTCTTAATCTATAAAGACTTGAGCTTGGACTTAAGTTCTTAATTACAGGGCTTAACCCAACACTGGTCCAAAGTCCATTACCATTATGTTTTGTTGTTGTTTATTGTTGCTGTTTGTAGATCACTGCTGACATGAGTGATGAACAGTTCTAATCATCCTGGCTGTATGAAGGATTCCTGAGCATCTTCATTCATTCATGAACAGTTAATTCTTCACCTATCACACAGATACAATGTCACATCACGGACCAATATTTATTGCATTTGCTTATTACTGGAATAAATTTTATACACTAAAATCTATGGCTATAAAGTGAGTATTGTGAATGCCATTTGGAGTATTGTAGTAGTGAAGAAGCATGGTGTACTAGAAAAAATAACAGTGAACTCCCAACCTGACTGTATTGACTATTAGTATACCTTCATAAAGAGCATCTAACTAGAACTAACACAAATTTACTTGGAATAAAATCCCTTGATATCCAAACTCAGAGACGCTATCCAATTTAAATCTCATGAGTGAATACACTGTTAAAATGGGGTGCATGGGAATCCCATTTTGAAGGTGTCCAGGTAACACTGGCTGTACTACTCCTATGGGGTGTTTCCATTTCATCTAGAGGAAGTGTTTAGTTACACCCCTGTACACCCTTCATTATACCAAATGGAGTGTTGTGATACACCCATGTTCAAGGACCAAGTGTTCTACTACACCCCTATCAGAGCTCATAATGCACCAAATAATGGTGTTATTGATTTGATACTCTACGAATGGGGTGTTGTGATACTCCCTTAAATTAGCTAAACAATTCTCACTTGTATAACATACATCTATCTCTTGTCAAAGAAACACAATTTAGAGCAACTCTTTTTTTGGAAATATGAGAACAAAATATTTATGATGATAATAGTGCTGCAGCACTCTATTTGCATCTGCAATAATGACCCCCACTTTACATAGTTGGGTAATCTGAATCAGTAAGTGTTGGATAGAGTACTGCCATAGATACTACCAAAAATTCAACAACATTATCTAGGAAATTAATAACACTAGCTATACACACTAATATGTAGTACAGATTTTTAAATAATGAAGTTTATTGCAGTGGTGTAGGAAGGGGAAGGACACTAGGAGTAAAGCCCACCCATAATTTTGGGGCTCAATCTAGTTACTGGATGATTATACTCACCCCTATACCGAAACATCTTATTCACTGCTGTATTGGACTTTTTGACAGTGCTAATATAAAAGCAGAGATATATTTACCGTAAATATAGGTGTATTATACCCCTAATAAAAGTCAATTTATCAAATTCACGATTTTGGCGCACTGATTAGTCCGAATTTGCCGTCTCATGTAACACCAAGTCGGGTCCTAGCCAAAATCGGTCCCTGGACTGAAATTGGCTGCTAAAAACTGTCCGACCACAATTGGCTGCCGAATTCAGTCCGGGCGGACTAAATATGGCTGCCGGAAGTGGTCCGCTTTGCCAAATTTTGTTCCACCTAGCCCCGACGAAAAAAATCAAATGTGTGATTAACTGGAGGTGGTGAGTTATATCAGTATAGTTATATGTTAAGACTGCTCTTTAGTATTTTTTGTTGATGAGTTTACCTTTCAAATTCCCATTCTCATAAATACCTTATATAATAGTATATTCAATAAAATTATAAGCTTCAAGACTTCATCATAGTGCATATGTTTGACTACCTTGAACAATGCAGCAGCTACATTATCAAAATATTTACGTTTCATAGGAATATAATAGTATATTCAATAAAATTATAAGCTTCAAGACTTCATCATAGTGCATATGTTTGACTACCTTGAACAATGCAGCAGCTACATTATCAAAATATTTACGTTTCATAGGAAATTCCTCAACAAAATTTGGATTATAAGCTTCAAGACTTCATCATAGTGCATATGTTTGACTACCTTGAACAATGCAGCAGCTACATTATCAAAATATTTACGGTTCATAGGAATTTCCTCAACAAAATTTGGATTATAAGCTTCAAGACTTCATCATAGTGCATATGTTTGACTACCTTGAACAATGTAGCAGTTACATTATCAAAATATTTATGTTTCATAGGTATTTCCTCAACAAAATTTGTGAAATAATCAGTTATAGTCAAGATGTATCTGTTTCCTTGATGTGATGCAGGAGAGATGGGGCCAATGAAGTCAATACCAATGTGGTGCCATGGTGACACAACTGGTACTGGATGGAGCTCTGGAGTAGATTGGCTTAATTTGCCATAGCACAGATCACAATTACTAACCTGAATATATCACAATTAAAAAATAACAACACTCTTTGTCATCAGTTGACCACACTCACTTCTGTATGAGTTTATTTATTTGCTTACCAATTTATTAACATCATTGACCATTCCCTGCCATATAAACCGCTAACTAACCCTTGATAAAGTCTTTTTCGTGCCTAAATGTCCAGAAGTGAGATCACTGTGGCATTGATGATATAATTCAGATCTCTCATCCAAATCAGTAATGTAACGAACATAGTCATTATGAAGTTTTCTCCTTTTTTAATCACAATTTTTAATAATAACATTTAACTGAAACAGTAACATTTTTAACTAAAGCTTTTTTTTTTAATGTTCTGAACAGCCCCGCCTTGGTTAATCAGGTCTCAATGTTATAAACTTTAGATGATGTATTTTGGTGTGGAAAAACATATAGCTGTATCTCCAACAAACATTCCTGTTAGAAACTCTGGAACCCAGTTATCTAAAAAGCTAGTACATCGCTATCTATTGCAAATTAATACAATTGTAAATATTCTTTGAAACTTGTAAATGCCTTCATGTATATCCAAACTGAAGCATCTCCCTTTTAATTCCGGTATAATCTAAGTCACCATCCAATAATGCTATTAGTGTTGTTTGGTTGAGAGATTCCAGTACTAAAAAGTAATGCTTAGTTTTAGCTTTTTCCCTTGAAGATTTAACTAATTTTTCTTCAATATTATGAGTAGTTTTAGTTATACTATCAATTGACTGTAGCTTTGGTTAATTTGTGTTATCTCAAATTTTTAACAATAAGACCCAGTAAAAAAACAACAACAAAAGTACGTCCTTATCAGTGTCAATATCAACCACAGGATTGGAATCCACCAAGCCTCTATAATTCAAATTTTTATTTAATTCGAGCGCACCCGGGCGGACCGAAATTAGCAGGGCGGACCTATTTTGGCTGCCAATTTCACAGTCTGGCCGGATCGTATTTGGTGGGGGACCAAATTTCGGGTGACACCCCCACTAACAAAACTAGGTAAAACAACTTGGCTCTATCCCTACAAGATCAAATAATAGAGGTGGGGACGGTGGCTGTTATTCCCCAGAAATTGAAACTCCCAAATCTCAGTTTTTCTAAACTAGTGAAACCCACAAAGCATTATATCAATAGGTGGTAAGTGAAAAGTATAGTTTGACATTAAATTTATCATCAATTTCCCCTATGGACTATAGCTTGCTTTCTCGTTTCTGTTAGTGGCATGCTCAAGCTTGCCCTCTCTAGTTTGTGGCCTGCTCAAGCTTGCCCTCTCTAGTTTGTGGCCTGCTCAAGCTTGCCCTCTCTAGTTTGTGGCCTGCTCAAGCTTGCCCTCTCTAGTTTGTGGCCTGCTCAAGCTTGCCCTCTCTAGTTTGTGGCCTGCTCAAGCTTGCTCTCTCTAATTTGTATCTTCATTTGTTCATTCTAGTTTGTAGCATGCTCAAGTATATGCTCCCTCTAGTTAGTTTATTGTTTTGTCAGTTATATAATAACAAGGATATGTTAAAACATCTGTAGCAATTGGGATTCTATAATAAGCATAAGTAAAGATATAAATACTTTACTGGAAATGTAGAGGAACTGTATGCATTAGTACAGCTGATGGAATTTGAAATTTGAACCAATATGGTGTGGACTTTTTCCATATTGAACTAATGTATTGTGGACACTTTTCTGTATTGAACTTATATATTGTGGACCCTTTTCCATATAGAACTTATGTATTGTGGACCCTTTTCTATATTAAACTAATATATTGTGGACACTTTTTCCATATTAAACTAATATATTGCGGACCTTTTTCCATATTAAACTAATATATTGTGGACCCGTTTCTGTATTGAACTAATGTATTGTGGATACTTTTCCGTATTGAACTGACATTGTGGACACTTCTCTGTATTGAACTAATATTAATATTATTGTGGACCCTTTTCCATAATATATTGTGGACCCTATTCCATTTTCTGGTTATTTTATTTATTAGCTTTCGTACAACATCAAATCCAAAAGAAATTCAACCACAAATAATTCAACCAAATCACAAGATGAAACCATCAAATATTTGGTAATACCATATAGCGTCACTATAACTAGTGCATCCTCAGGGTTTTTGCATTTTATTGAACTGGTTTTGTTTTTTGTCATTTTCAGTATTGTGTTGTTTTTTTTGTCAACTGATGAAGACCTACGGGTCGAAACGTTTTGACTATTTATAGTTATAATCTACTACGAAAGCTAATAAATAAAATAACCAGAAATTGTATTACGTAGTAATGAACCTATACAGCATCACCCTATTCCATATTGAAGTAATAGATTGTAGACCCTTTTCCATATTGAACGAATATATTGTGGACTGCAATCCATATTGAACTAATATATTATGGACCCTTTTCCTTATTGAACTAATATATTGTGGACCCTTTTCCTTATTGAACTAATATAGTGGACCTCTATTCAGAGGGGTAAACAATTCAATTTTTTGGATGATACGGGTAATGATCGCTAAACCAGAGGATTGCGCTTAGTGAAGCTTGGGTCGGGGTCAAACAACGAGCTAACACAAAAATACGAGAAGGTCAAAGTACAAAATGACATACGTACGTCCAAACATATATATAAATAAACAAACATCCCCGATTTTCAATTGTGTTACCTCTGTAAGTGTCTAGCTTGCTCGCCGACTAAATATTTATTAGATTATGTGTAGTATAATTATTTGTCTTAATTTTAAGTTAGGTTTTAGCTGTGTAGTCTAATGCAATTTCATTTTGTGTGTGTTTATGTGTTCAGAATTTTGAAGGGGACATTGTGTATGTTGTGAATACTATCTGAAAGATTTATATCGGGAAAAGGATGGCAAGCATCAAGTATGAAGTACTTTTTTCACCGGAGAACTCTCCATGCAGTGATAACAATGATCAAACAATATTCATGCAAAATTATTTTTATTGGACGAAGTGATTTCTTTTTTGTTGTTTTTCATTATGTTTCAAAATTTGTATGGTGCAAGATCATTTTTTGTGTGGTCATTATACCTTTGTTTTACGTATGATAAATATTTGAAATATAAGGCAACATGAAAGATATTACGCAGGCTGTCTACTGTTGTTATAACGAGTGTATTATACTTTTGATATACTTAAGTTATACATATTATAGTATACATATGTTTACGCATGTAGTATACTTTTGATATACTTAAGTTATACATATGGTTTACATATGGTTTACACATGTAGTATACTTTTGTTATATCAATGTTATACATACCTGTGTAAACCGGTACCTATACATAGAAGAAACACTGGTGTATACTAGATGAGTGACCCTGTTGTTTCTCATATGTATAACAAAGTAATCCTTATGTTATACACCGGTGTATACTGAAGATTTTGCATGATGATGGTGGCAACTTAAAATTAATTTTTTTTTATGATAGTGAAAGCAAGAAGGCATGGATTTCTGAGGGTCCTCCTCAGCCTCGTCATAATTCATCACTTCATCCACTAGAAGGCTACCCAAGCCGAGAATTTATGGAATAAACCTTGAATCTTTGGTTAAGTATCTACATCTGGTTAGCTACTGTAGCCAGTCTAACTGACTGCTACAACTATCTTAAAGCTGAGGGTTAATAAACATTTCAAATTTTAGAACAATGTAAGCATTTGGTACTTTGGCAGATCATGGATAGTAAACAGATACAAAGTTTATCATTTCCGGGACAAACAATAGAAAGAGTACAATTCCATTGCAGGACAGTGACTAAGTGACTATGGAGAGTAACCACACGAAACTAAACTGGTCAAGGGGAGTGAGGAGTATCCTAACCAGGAGGAGTATCCTAACCACACCAAAGCTGGAAGTTGGTCATTGTTAGAGACCAGGCTGGCAGTGGAAATGAGTATGCATTTTTGTACCACAAGGAGTATCCTAACCACCAAAGCTCAGGTTATTGTTAGAGACCAGGCTGGCAGTAGAAATGAATACCACATTTTTGTGGGTTTTTTACAGAGTAATAGGCACAGGATAAAGTTGGGTATAATGGTTCCCCAACCCCCCAGCAGTTATTTTAGCAGCTGCTCTAACCCATTTGGGTAGGCTAAACCAGAGGAAGGTAGCTGTAAAAACCAGGAAAAGTAGTGAACTTGGCTGGTTGCTATAACTGCAACAGTAATGAGCTTGCAGCAATACTGTGAAATATCTGAAATATCTTGAGTTATTTCATGTATCAAGTACCTAAAGATTTCATTGTGAAGATATCTGTGACAGTACTTGGGAAAAGAGACCAATTACGTAAAAATAAAAAATGTACAGTAGAGCCAAACACCTATAAAAACTTTTTTTTTTTGATTTTCTTTTTATTGTCCCACTGGTATCTCCTACCCTTTAGCTACACTGATACCAAATTTGAGAGGCTGAAACCTTTGTTAAGGTTTCAGAGACCCTTTAAACACAGCAACCTTTTACTTTCTATTTCGACCTTCCCCCTGAGTGCACGGAAATCAAACCTTCAAGTAACTGTGGGGTAATTCAATTTGTTGCCTAGCAACAAATTACACCGATTTCGGAAAATCAAGGGTAGATTCTTATAAGTTTTTGTTATAGCATTGCAGTAACAAAATAGAAATAATAAATGGGAATAATCAAGTATATAAGTTGATGTTGATATTTATGGAGTCTTGTAGTTGGAGTCTGCAGACCAGGAGACTCTGGGGGGGGGGGGGGGGGGGGGGAGGAACTATTATTGTGAAGACAATAGCTAGAAGAATCAGCAAGTCTCTGTGACTGGGCAAAGGTTTCAGTGATGATGAGGACTTCTGTCACACTGCAACAAGAGAAGGCAACACATTTTGAAAGTCCATCAATTTTGTTCATTGATTTTAAAGAGATTCCTATTATTATTCATTATTCAATTGTTCCAAAACAGGCAACTAGCTGGCTGCCTCCACTTAAGACTAATATAATCCTAAACTTAGCTAGCCAGTGAACTAACAAACCATGCTAGTTGATCATATCTAAAAGAGTAACTGTATTATAGTTACCATGACTTACTGTAACTATCAAACTGTTGGAATCAGAAAAAGAAGAAGAAGCACAAAACGGCCTGCAAAAATGTCTTTACACATCCAGTGCTAGCTACTTAAAGCCATACCACCTGTCTAGTAACCTTACACAACGTAGGGTCTGAACTGAGTAAGGCCTCACCCATCAACGAAGTAAGCGGCCCCAACTATACCTTACTGCCATTCAGCTGAGCATCACTATTTTCCAAGCATAAGTAAAAGTCTTACGTAAACCCGTTTACACGGACTACCGGTTAGATTACGAAATTCAACGTTAACGTTGGTTGATTGCCGCTCGTATATTTAGTGAACCGGGCAGCACCTGCCTATAAACTTGGTATCGAAGTACTCCATAATATTATATAGTGCTCTACACAGTGGTATGTATAACTCATTTTTCAATTTTTAACCCAATTGGTCCCTTTTCCCAAGTACTGTCACCTATCTAGGGTGGAATAAATACTATACAATTATTCCACCCCCTAGATATCTTCACAATCATATTTTTAGGTATGTGATCCATGAAATAAATCACACTTTTTCAAGGTATTATTTCATTGTGCAAGCTCCTTACCATAGTAGTTATGGTCCATGAGCCAATCACCCAAATTGTGGATTTGAGTATCAATTGGGGGAGTAATTCTAACTTTGATTTTCAATTACACTGGTTTCAAAAATGTGTGATGGACCTGTCACAAAGGTAGCTTATTAGGACTAGGGATGCAATCTTTCTAAATGGCCGACTATTCTAAAGGGTTCTCTTTGCATGGCTACTGTTTTTGAATTTGAATACAAGGAGCTAGAGGTCAAAGACCATGCATGGGAATCTCCACTTTTGGAAAGGAGTTTTGAAGTGTGAAACCACATTATTACAGCCGACACTACACTGGAAAGTTGTGAAACCAATTTTTAATAGACTATGATACATGAATGACTTGTGATGCAAATGATGAATGAATATAGCTTAAGTTCTTAACATTTGTAAAATTTGTTATATCATAATAACATTATGATTAACAAATATCTTGAAGAGTAATTGGTAATTGCAATATAATTACAGTAAAAACAATTACAACCATTAATTACTTTTTATAGTCCAATTACCATTACAATCACAAATGCTTTGTAGTGGGTAATCATTGTAATTAATTACAAATACAAATAACTATTGCAACAACATTTAGAGGAATACAATTTTTAAGAAAATTAAGTATGAATTAGTAATGTCTGTCTTTTTTGATTGTTATCACAATAATTTGACAAAAATAAACTCAATCATTCAACTAGCTACAACTCAGTTATACAAAGACACACCAGTTAGTTATTATATCTAATAAATCTACATATGCTACCAGCTAAGTAGAACAGTCATATTGCATTTCATAACAAAGTTATTGAATATAAAGTTCAATTTCTTCAATCAGAGTGTCTCCATATCGAACGTTGGAATACCCACAGAGACGCAATTCAATATTTCGATTAGTAGCTGCTGGTAGGGTCTTGTGGAACCATGGGGGGGTGTTGACATAGCAACGTGGAGGTACGTTTGAATCACCATCACAACCTCCAGACATTCCATCCCACAAAGGATAATCCACGTATATTTCATTTTGTGTATTAGCATTAGGAAAAGCTCCACTGTCACAGAAGTAATCATTTGTTTTAAATGGTGGTATAGTTGCACCTGGAGGACAATTAGCAGCACTAGAAGCTGTAACAAATGACCAAATGTGTTGTCTGCTTCCTGAAGGACCGTAAGTGAGACTGACTCCATCCCAAGTATGATTGTTCAATGTTTGTGCGACCATAAAACGAATATACCGTTTTTTTGTTGGTATCCTTTTATTCTTCCACAAATTTTAGTATAAAACTGACCATTGACTGCTACAATGGAGTGGTTACAAAAGTCATAATTATTACTTCGAGTGCGACCGCATAATCGAAAAGGACCTGTGTATAGAGTGAGTCCCTCAGGACAGCTATCACTTGGATTGGACATATCTATGTCTAGTATTTTTCTCCATCCATCTTCAGCTCTACAAGAATTAAGTATGTCCACCACTTCAGTCTTAGCTCGAACATTTTGAAATCCTTGTCCATTGGGACATGAATTTGTAGTATAGGGAGTGACTCGAACCACTTCAGACTTGCAGGCATGAAAGAGTGCGTGCATGAAAAATATGGTGGTAGGTAGAAAAGTCATGGTAGCTATTCCTCTAGTCTAATTATTCTCTTTTCTAACGCTTCTTATGAGGTTGTGATTTGGGGGAGTCCTTTCTGATCCCTTTTCGCGATAGCTCTGCCACCAGGATTCCCACTCCAAGCTTGCAGCACACCCGTTTGACCTTGTAGTAGGTGCGCCTGGTATATATGTAGCCGCGACGCCGGGACAATCAAAGTTGAGCTTCAAGTCTTGAACAGATTTAATAGGAACTGAAAGCCACAAAACGGTGCATACATCCGGTCACACCTGGGAGCACAAATAATACAGAATCACTAACAAGAAATACGTGACGACCTTTACGTACGCTAATCTAATTGACACAAAAATCAAACACTAAACTAGTGATGTGCTTGAACACAAATGGCGAGCGAGCCTAAAACTATACTATTGTTATATGATTGATTTTAACTTCTAACGCTCAAAAGTACTAAAAATAATGTAGAATTTCTAAATTACGTTTATACAGTAAAGGATTTAAAACCCATAGCAACCACTTACCACAACTGTTTGAATTGAATAAACAGCAATGTAACAATACACATTATTTAAAGGTGTCCTTTGTGATATTATTTAGCTAAGTAGAGCTATAACCCTCAATACTTTCACACAACTGGCCATACCTATACACAAGACTTACGTTTGTAGCTAGTCTAGTGGACTTTCAACAAATACTGCTGCTTAGTGCTTATAACACTAAGAATAGCGCATTAACTTACCGCCAACAATAACTCGAACAGAAACCTAACTCAGGCTAGATTTTGAGTTTTAATTGCACCACAAAACAACTTAAAGCGGCATGATACGGATAATGATCACGAAACGGGAGGATTCTGTTCAGTGAAGCTTGGGACCGGGTCGAACACCGAGCTAACGCAAAAATACATAAGGGTCAAAGTGAAAAAAAATGACATGCGCAAGTCCCACATTAAACAAATATCCCCGATTTTCAAATTGATTGAAAGCGAAGCTATCGAGACAGTATTAGGGGTGGATAATGCAAAATCGGGTAATGTTATTGGCGAGCTAGCGTAGCCAGCGAGACACTTACAGGGTTAACACTAGTGATGTGCTTGAGCACAAAATGGCGAGCGAGCCTAAAGACTATATTATTTTTATATGAATGATTTTGACTTCTAACACTGAAGCTACTGAAAATAAGGTCCAGTTTTTTTTATTTCGCATACACTTCAGTGCCATAGTAACAACTCTCTGCAACTGCTTGAATTGAAGGGAAAACAACAACAACAAAGCAATACAAGTTATTTAAAAGTTTTCTTTGTGATAGTGGTTGTAACACACAATGCTTTGACACAACTGGACATGCACCTACACACTGTTAAAACGGGAGTGTTACAGTTACACTGAATTGAGCGTTCCCCAGTGCCAGGAGAAATTAACGCTTCAGCCAGGTAATCATGACACTGCCAGAAGTGTAATGTTATCACTCTAATAAGTGTTTTGGTAACACTATCTGTAGCATAACAATTAACACCTTTAGGGTGCTTATCATAACACCCTAGGTAGTGTTGTGGTAATTCTTCCTCTGCACCACCTTTATGGTACCATCACAACACTTTATTTTTCCCATAAATGACCATGGCCCATGCAAACCATTTGATATAATATAAACAAAAAAAAATTATTGCAGTTTAGAACATAAATTGATGACTCATGAAGGCACAACACCTGTAGTTAAACAAAAAATAAAATGTTGAATAAATAATAAAAGTGAGTTCATCATTGTTGGATAAGAAATATCCAAAACGTAATAAAAACAAATTAAATCAATAATTGCATCCTGCAAGTTAACGCAGGAAAACATAAATACACTGTCCACTATCAAATAATACAGCCGTCCATCAGGTGAGTATGAACACAATACGTAGGCTTTATTCTGCCCAATTTCCTCCACAACCTTCTCGATGTCTGGGCATTCCTATACAGAATATATACACAAATATAACAGTTTAATAAAACTATTTTAGATCCCAGTTTACCCCGAGGCATGCCCAGTTTCCACTAGCAACTTTGTTTATCAGCATTTTCGGTGTCAAGCGAATTCTTCCGTGTTTCCGGCCCAAAATTAAAATTCAATTGAAGTGCCAGAAAGTTAACTTTAGCAAGTTTACTTTAGCAAGTTTACTTTAGCATAGTAGCTGCCAGCTGTTATCTCCCGATCTAACTCTACCTGGACTGCTCTGCAGTAAGCAGTAGAGCAGCTAGCGGTAAACAACTGGTGAGATGTTATTTAAGCACCCCATTTTAACAGTGTTCATATTAACTTCGATTATGATGTATAACATAATGTAGGCCTCCTTGAGAAACTATGACTATGACGGTGACAATTGCGTGATTACAAGGATTATGTAGAAAAGTAAATGAATTAGGAATTATTTAACTTCTTTCTTCTTTTTTTTTGTTCTGCTATTAGTGAAGCATGTACAACAATAGCTTATATCCTTTAGTTTCTTCATTTCAAATATCTTTTAACATAAAAGGTACAGGATGAGAAAACATTGGAAGTCCAGTGAGAAAAGGAGACCATTTCCAGTGGCAATGAAACGGAGCAGAGTTCCAAAAAGCTGGAACTTTGTCCAGTGGCACAACATAAAGAGAAGCAATACGTTGTCAGTCACGCTGAGGAGATGGAACCTTCCAATTTGACAAGGAAGAAATGTCTCGTTAAGCAATCTATATCTGATGATATGGGGACTTCTCCCAAATTCAAGAGGGAATTTTTCCCTTGCCAATCTATAGATGAAATGGGACCTTCTCTCCAATCAAGGACTGAATGTCTCTTTCACCAATCTATAGATGAAATGGGACCTTCCCCCCAACCAGAGACAAAATGTCCCTCTCACCAATCTATAGATGAAATGGGACATTCTCTCCAATCAAGCACAGAATGTCTCTTTCACAAATCTATAGATGAAATGGGACCTTCCCCCCAATCAGGGACAAAATGTCTCTCTCACCAATCTATAGATGAAAGGGGACCTTCTCTCCATTCAAGGACGGAATGTCTCTTTCACAAATCTATAGATAAAATGGGTATTTTCCCCCTATCAAGGAGGGGATGTCTGTCTCACCAGTCCTCATCATCAAGGAAGGAAGGCCCCTCATACCAATTTTCCACAGAAATGGATGGTTCTCCAGTAACATGGACTAAGGAAAAGAAATATACTTCAAACCAATTGCAGTGGCAGATCCAGTAGGGTTCGACTTGGTTCGTCCGAACCTCCCTTTTACACACTGCCACACCCCAAATTACTTGCTCTTTACCCCCACCTCGCTGCACTTTAGTCGTTTCCAGTGTTATAAACCTCGTACCGACTATGCTTTTTCAGCCCAAGCCTTCTGTTTGTAGTATAGGCAGATTGACACGGCTGTTAAGACAAGAAGCCCGAGCTGTTCGCTTAGTCGGCAAATTGACGTGGTTGGTAAGGCGTCACTGAAGCTCGAGGTTTACTAGTTCACCCGGTTCGCGAACTTTTTCCCAGATCAAGAACTGTAAAAATTATGGAACTTTTTCACTAAGTCTACTGGCAACGACTTCCAACAAATGCTCCACCCACTTGATCTTAGACTACCACACCTACTGAGTGCACCACGACGCGCATTCACTCGCCCCCTTTTCTTAATGCACGTGCGAAAAATGTGCACAATTTTATAATGGCTGATGATTCTGACTGGAGTAGTTTCATTGATTCTGGTGAAGAAGAGCCCTCAAAATTACTCAAATCAAGTTCCTCCAAAAAATTCACTCCTGCTCAAGTAGCCTGCCTCAATAGGTATTGGTGCAATGGTCTTACAAGTTGTAAGAGACTGCTTGCACCACAGATTGGTAGGGCTGCTCAAGATTGTGGAGGACTAACATGTGACCAAGTAAAGGTATAATCAGGTGGATATGATGTTTCATGTTGGTGAACTAAAGTAGAGCCTCACAAATCCAAATGCCAAATTTTCTTCTGTATTACCATTTACCTAATTAAAGTTGAGTGATATTGCAGACACATCAGGGCTGTTATCACAGTTTGGTTATATAAGAGCCATGTTTCTAGGAATCACAAATGAATCCATCGTACTGGGCTATAGTTCCATTGTACTGGGCTATGGTTCCATCGTACTGGGTTATTGTTCCATCGTATTGGGCTATGGTTCCATCGTACTGGACTATGGTTCCATAGTACTGGGCTACGGTTTCATCGTACTGGGCTATGGTTCCATCGTACTGGACTGTAGTTCTATCGTACCGGGCAATAGTTCCATCGTACTGGGCTGTAATTCCATCATACTGGGCTATAGTTCACTCACATTAAGTTGACAATCAACATTAACAATTCTGAATTCAAGTTCACCTAATTCTGGTCGAACAAAAGCAGCAACATTGCATTTGATTTTATGGCCCAAATATAAGCAGCGAAGGCTATCATACACACCAACAAATTCAGCGTTCCCACTTTCTAAGTCTTTCCAGATGTTGGACACTGTGATCCAGTGGTTGCCTCTGGTTAGCATAATCTGAATATATTTTCCATCCCTAGGCACTGGTTTAAACAACCCATTAAGGTAATCACAATGAGTAGACTGCCAATCATAAATCGATGGGAATTCTTGCTGTAACATTTTTTGAGAAGCGTATATGATTTGGTCATTCAACCAAGCATTACTTTCTAGTACTTTTCTATCACTTTCTGTTAAATTAAACTCACGAATCTCTACATTCCCTCACGAATCTACATTCCCTCACTATGAGAACTCTGTTCATCTTTAATTACTATTGCATCAGCAATTTTAGTAGGATAGCAATCTCAGGCAGAGATGGTCCTCCTCGCTTGGCGACCTCAGATGGGCCTCCTTGCTTGGCGACCTCAGATGGGCCTCCTCGCTTGGCGACCTCAGATGCCTCCTCGCTTGGCGACATCAAATTTTTCGCACGTGCGGCGTTAAGGAAAGGGGGCGGGTGGAAGCGCGTCGTGGTGCACTCAGTGGGTGTGGTAGTCTAAGATCAAGTGGGTGGAAACTCGTTGCCAGTAGACTTAGTGAAAAAGTTCCATAATTTTTACAGTTCTTGATCTGGGAAAAAGTTCGGTAACCCGGTTGAGCCGTATTACGAATCAGTAACTAGCGCGCAACAATAGTATAGACGACCACTTCCAGTCGAGAGTTTTACGTATATGGTAAAGCGTTTTTAACTTATTTAACCTGGCTATAATTACCTACACGTAACTGGAAAAGGGTTTTCCATGAGATAATGCAGTATCTTTGCGAGGCTGCTGGGGAGGACATAGCCTTATTTTAACGGTCCAGCGTCTAACGCAGCGAAGTACTTAGGGCCTGAGGGCGGTAGTTCACGATGCACAGTGCCGCCTATGTCTACGCAACAGTACATAGCCTAACAAATATTTAACGTAGCTACATTTTCATCAATGCCGTTGGAGGGACATTATACACTCAAGGTGGGGTCACTATCTAGTTGTGTCTTTCTCTGGAAGGACCTGGGACCTGAGTGATCAAGTAAAAAATACACCGGTTATAAAACTGTGCAGTGGTATGCACACTGGATATGCTGGCGCTTATGAGGGATTCTTCTTCATCAGCCATGTTAAATAAACAATTAGTACGCAAAAAAACATTTAGTATGCATTTAATAGTTAACTAACAACATTTGGACCCTTCAGTAAACCATGAGTAAAACAAAGGTGTAAAAAACAGACCTGTAAAACTACAGTAAAAAATGGTACAATGTTTACTTAAGGTTTTCTGTCAAGTAAAACTAAATAAAGTTTTACTAAATGAGTAAACTATGCAGTAAATCTTTAGTGTAATAGTTTCCTCAATTTAGTAAAACAAGCACCTTCAAGCAGTGTCATAAGCTTGATATATGATTAATAGTTCCTTATATTATTGGAGAGAATGCAAACACTTTGTGTGTGAGTGTATGGTGAGGAGTATTTTAGTGTATTCTTAGCTATTACATGAAGTGCAGTAAGACTGGTAGGGAACTGAACAGTCAGTTTGTACACAAATGGGTATCAATACAAAAGAACTTAGTAGAATGTTTCCAATCATATAGTATTGATATGATCCTAATAGGTTAAATGAGAGTGTGAGTGAACTTCATAAAGACTTCAAGAGCAAGTGTGGGAATGATCTCAGTGTCAAATGTTATTATGTCCATGTAATTATAATAAACAAAGTTGGGTCCTTGTTGTCTTCTAAACATTACTATTGTTGTTGTCATTTTTATATAAGTGCAATAAAAAATTTAAATAAAATTCCAATAAAAATTTTATTGGAATTTTATTTAAATTTACTTGTGAAAATAGTATGACATGCTGAGGTTTGGGAAAAGGTGTGGAATGTCTGAAGCAGTGTTGGGTCAAGTCCATTTGAGCTTAAATTTGAGCTTAAGCAAGGGCTTGAAGAGGCTTGAAGCCCATTTCATAAAAATTGTCAAGAGCTTGAGCTTGGACTTAAGCTTTATCACAAAATATTGGGCTTGAGCTTAAGCTCAATTGATTGATAGTTGTTTGCTGAATGGAAGAAAAGAATCAATATTAGTAGACAATAACACTTTCCCATTTTAACTAATAGGCTATTAGCCACAACCAATATTAGTAACTTTTATTAATCCTTTTTGTTTATTGAATTATGTAATATTCAATGTTCTTTCACAATAAAATGGATAATAAAAGTCATTTCCTTTTTGTTTATTGAATTAGAGTAAGTCCTCGAATATCGACTGACATTATATTATTGCCTCCCTCGTATTTCATTATCTTTCCGGCCACCATTGAGTGAAGTTAGCTAAAACACGCGGCGTGCCACAAAAAGGCGCCTTTAATTCTAATTAATACTCATTGTCTTATCTACATAAGTAAGAAAGCTGCTTTTGTTGATGTTGTCTGGTGGAAGTTAGTTGCTGTTCTGTAGCGGTACAGGGACAGATGTTTACAGTTAGGTCTTATGGAAGTTAGTTGCTCTTCTGTAGTAAGAAGCTGCTTTTGTTGATGTTGTCTGGTGGAAGTTAGTTGCTATTCTGTATCAGTACAGGGACAGATGTTTACAGTTAGGTCTGGTGGAAGTTAGTTGCTGTTCTGTAGCGGTACAGGGACTGATGTTTACAGTCTTATCTAAGTAAGAAGCTGCTTTTGTTGATGTCTGGTGGAAGTTAGTTGCTGTTCTGTAGCGGTCAGCGTCTCTGCAAAACTCCTGGAAATAGCTAGCCACAAATTGACCAGGTTCTTAATTCACTTAGCCCCACATGCTATTGAGTATTCACTTGATATTGTCCATGTGGACATGCTGTAGTAGTCGTCTAGTTTCTTTTGATGGGTTCAAACACCAATGTAATTTTCAATGTTCTTTCAATAATAAAGAATTTCAACTTCTGAATAGAGCTTGAGCTTGGACTTAAGCCTTTAAATAAAAACTTGAGCTTGGACTTAAAATAAAGACTTGAGCTTGGACTTAAGTCTGATTTGAAATTGATGGGCTTCTTAATCTATAAAGACTTGAGCTTGGACTTAAGTTCTTAATTACAGGGCTTAACCCAACACTGGTCCAAAGTCCATTACCATTATGTTTTGTTGTTGCTTGTCCAGTCAGTTTTCCGTCAGAATGGTTTAGCTATACCAGTGAATCTAGAACTTTACAGCTACATAGACGTGTAACTAGACTAGATAATACAAACAATGCAGTGATTTAATAATGGTATCTATAAGTTACTGATATGACATCCAGACTTTATTCCTACAATTGTAACAATGTATGTGAAAACTGTATAACAGACTCTAACGTTGCACTAAGGTCAATTGATAGTTTTCCAGTTACTCAACAGAGAAGATATTTTTTGGGTTATTATTCAATTGTAGGCTTTATTTGATGTGGCTATAGCTATAGTGTCTTTGAAGTATGACACATGTGTATACGTGATCGCTACTTGGATTTATCATAAGTCTTAAGTGTACAATTAGATTATTAGTAGTACAAATAACGACAGCCTGAGCTTCCCAAGTCAGGCAAATTTAAAAAAAAATCCCACTCTATGATTGCTTCTACATTTCCTTGCTGTAACTGTAACAGCAACACAACAACTTAAGTTGCTTTTCTCTGGTGGCTAAAAGTATTTTCCTTTCAAATTCTGTAATGAATATTTCAGGGTAGAGGGACTAACTGTGCCCAACATTTCTATAACTAGTTAGTTTAGATCTATACTCTGCACACTTCTTCACTTGACTGGCTTTCTTAGCATGTTTTTTTCTTTGAAGATATCAGGGGAAATTTTATCCTATTCTGAAGTCTACCACTGTTCCATGAAACAAAGGTCATTACTTTTAGCTTTTGGCACCAGACCTCGACACACCATAAGGATACTGTACATAAAGCTTATGAAAAAAGTACAATACTTTTGATGCTGCTTTCTTATTGATCTTTAGCAGAAATTCTCATTTCAATATCTAGCATTTAACAATGTCTCAAATTTTAAGAAAGATGAATACATAAACTATAATGTATGGAATGATGAATACGCCATGAAATAATTCAGGAATTAAAGGAGTAGGTGAGTGTACAATGTAACGAAGGTGCAATATTCTTTTCTCAGGATACAAAATAAAAAAACATGATGAATGTGTAAATTAATAATTCACACAAAACAACAAATATTTTTCTCCAGCATTATGATCAGACATTCTGCTATCCGTCATCAAAGTTAGAAGTGTAGTGTCTAGGAATTTTCCGTAGACTTCATAATGAACAACCTTATCATGCCATCTTCTCCTAGAGAAACTTCACTTGACCTCCTCTAAATCTAAAATAACAAAATAAAAACAACAAACAAACAAACACATAAACAAAAAAGACTGATAATCATGTGTTTATAGTTGTCTGGGTTTCATACACACTGTAGAGTTGATAGAAACCTAACCTCCGCCTCCCCAAGATGGAACCTCCCTTCCTCAGAATTTTTGAAAGTTAATAATTATAGTAATTAGATTACAGTGAGTTGTAACATCATGCTGTGATTGATTAAATGTTGATCAGTATGAATACTCTCATGTAGCAGAGTTTGATACAGAAAAATGGAGGGGGAAACTGAAAAATTTCCCTCTCAAACAGAGTTCTTCCCCCCCTTCCCTCCCCAACTATAGCCGTTCTTCTCCATGTATTCAGTGTTGGACGTAGGAACAGGAATTGGGCAAGGGGAAGGAGTGGCGTCAGTGTTTGAGGGTGGGGCTACACAGATTTAGATGTGTACACATGCTGTAAATTACAAACGGATAAACAAAAAAAAATCATATCAAATCGACTCATAAATCATATATCTTATTTTCTCTTTCTGGAGTGGGGGGGGGGAGGGGGGATGGGGAGTTGAGGGAAAAGTGGGGGGAAGACTTGTGCATCAAAGTAAAAATGGTTTAAATTGGTTGTGCTCAAGAACTACACGTGGGCACATTGGAGCATTCATCATGCAGCGTTCAGTATGGGAGAATATTGAATGCTCGTGTGATTCAGAAATTCTTATACTCAGTAATTACTATACCCACTTTCGTAACAAAATGTGGACATATATTTAGCATGTGGGTATTCAGGGGTTCATTTAGGGGGAGCCAGGGTGGTGCTCGTCCTCTCCCCTCCCTTGAAGGCGTTTCTCCCCCCTTGAAATATTTTAAACTTTCGTAAGCAAAAAAGCAAAGTTAAAATGTGAATGATGAAGATTGTAAATGATTAAATCACAAGTCCTCTACTATCTTAATTATGTACAAAAGTTATGACCCCTAAGATAGTGAAAGCTCAGTCTTGCCCCCCCCCCCCTCCCTCCCTAGATTAATTCCAAAATGAACCCCTGAGTATTGGGGATTGGAGGGGGAGGACAGAAGTTAAACCAACAAACACATCCATCTCTTTATGGTCATGGCAACCAGTAGAACCATCATGAACAGCAAAAGTCATCTACTAGGCAGCTATAAGGATACTCAGCCCACTATGGTTGGAAACAACCAACCTCTCTGTATTCTAATGTGTTTATATATGAGATTAAACAATTACAATATATATGAGTTCACTCAATTATGGTGTAGATTGTGTAATAAAGTGCTTTAATTAGAGAAAACACCTATCACATAATTGTTATAGTTCACAGTCACACATATCTTAATGATATTCTGTGAGATATCTACTCCATACTGAACTCCATTAGAGTTAGCTCATTAAACCTTATTACTAATAAGTCCACAATAATTACCAACTCTACAATTAAGCAAGTATGTGTGTGAAGTTAAAACTCCCAGTAAATGCATTTATAAAACCAGATCAAACGAAGTATATATTAGAGATGATATATGGCTTACAATTAGATTGTGCAATAAAGTGTGTGTTTTAGTTCACTGGCATAATGAAGCACCATAAGTGCGAACCTTCAGCGCTGTGGGACGACATCCTAACTAAATTGGTGGGACCACCCACATTCCAGGAACTATGAATTGAACATTATATGTTTGTGCTTGTTTTGGATTCAGTTACATGTATTTTCGGTTATGGGACTTAGTTAATTTTTAAAGTCATGTCACCTGTGTGTGTCTACATCTTGTTGTTCATTGTTGTGTTGTCCGGGCTGTGCATATAAGACTTCGTGTTTTGTGTGTGCAGTCAGTCAGTTCTCAGCTGCCATTTGTGCCATCTAATCTCGTTAGATTAAACTAGTATAATCCTGAGTCCACCTTTCGAGGGGGGGCTGTCGAGGGGAAGGTATACTGATTCTGGTGGCAGCAGCATAATTGCTGTCACCATTGTGTGAGCCTGAAGGAGGAACTCATGAGCTTCACTGAGGGAGGCCCACAAGTGCCACTATACACTAGCAAGCTATTTACAAAATCATCTCAGGACCAAATGAATGATTTATTGGCTATTCTAATTAGGTATCAATATAGCTTGAGCAATGAAAACAGTATATGTAAAAGCTGTCTTCATAAGCAAAGAAGCTAAAAGGCCAGAGACATTTACCAGTATCCATTTCAATGTTAACCTAGAGCTACAAAATGTAACACTGAAGGTTAACAACATATGTGACCGGTTTTGGGAAAATCGGCCTAAACGCGGCAAACAATTTTTTCAGTATACCCGGGTAAAGCCTTATGGGTAGATTTTTTTCGAAAAAATTTTTATGGCAGAAATGGATAGACACCAGCTAGCTCTAGCTTATGACGCAGTTGTAAGCTCTGGCGTGCTCTAGAACTCACACTAGGAGGCTAGAAACACTAGCCGGTTGGACTCGTGCACGGAGAGTTGCTAAGAAATTATTGGCGGGCTTTTCACTAACAGCGGGGAAAAAACTGTAGCTAACTAATTCACTTACTATTCTACATAATTCACGTACTCACGCAATTCTCGCCATCATAGTTTCTTATGGAGCCCTGCATTAAGCCTTTTAGACGTCTTTCAATCCGCCTGTAACCGGTTCATTCCATAGTGTCCCGGAGACACGCAGTAATAGTATACGGACACAAGGCACGCCCCCTGACCTAGCAACGCCTTTACCCGGCGTTTTTTTTCGAAATCAGCAATAATAAGTTTAGCAAAAATACTGAAGTGTTGTAGTGCGTAGGGCGAAGACGGCTTGTGCTACAGCTTCCAAATTAGGAGGAAGGCATCCCAAGGCCCGTGCAGCCTACTGGTAGAATAAACTAGAAAACTTTAGATGCCGCGTTTAGGCCGATTTTCCCAAAACCGGTCACATATATATATATATATATATATATATATATATAATTGGCGAGCGAGCGAAGAGAGTGAGACACTATCAGGGGTAACACAATTGAAAATCGGGGATATTTGTTTGTTTGAAAATATGTGTGGACGTACGTATGTCATTTTGTATTTTGACCCTCGTAACTCCAATTCCAGCACTCGTTAACTTTACAGTACAAAGCCAAACCATGATGGACAGCAAGAAATTATTTGCTCAAGTAATTATGACGTAATGATAGGGGGCAAAACCCACAAAAGCTAGTACTGATGCAGAGCTGACAGCTTCGTGTTTCTCAGCCTGAAATTTCAAAATGGCACCATAAAAGGTCTTAAATGGTTGTTTTGAATTAGCTCATACCTAAATTAACAATTAAGTGTAGTAATTGAGCATGACAGACAAACGGACAGAACACAAGTATTGTAATCCTTTTGCACACACGTGGTGAGGGCTAAGAATGAAAGTTCCATGAGATATAGTAGTAACTCCATACTGAATGTTGTTCATTCATACTCCTTAAAATATTGTACTAGCTGTTCGGGCGAGCTATTGGGGGTGTGGTTGGGGGGGGGGACGACAGAAGTTATTTAATAATCAAGTAAGTCACGAGGTTACATTCTTGTGATAGAGATAAACTCATACAAGATGAACGCCATGATTTGTGATAGCATTGAAGGAGATGTGGGACACTTGTATCATGAGCTCAAAAATGCTTATTAAGCCTCAGCTTGTATGTGCAAGAGAGTTATAGTAGTCGTCTCGTCTGTCACGCTCTGATATGGGAGATTACTAACAATTAACTGTTGATTTAGGTATGAACTTACTCAGAACGAAGATTAGGACCATTCATTGTGCTGTTGTTTTTTTTTATTTCGGGCTAATTGTTGAGAAAATGCGAAGCTTTCACCACCGCGTAGGTACCAGCTTTTGTGGGTTACGCCCCCTATAGCATCACGTCACAATCACATGAGCAAATAAAATTACCAAGTTCAAAGAAGTTAAATTTCACGTTGAATATGTATACCGGTGAGTGTTTCTGGCTAGTTTAGCATCTTCTCTTATGAAGACAGTGTTTCTATGTACCATTATCTTGCTCGAGCTATAATATAGCTCGAGCAAGATAATGGTACATAGAAATATTATTGTTGCCTGATTAAAATAACTAATAAATATTGCTCGTTCTTTTGGTCTGAGATTATATTGAAATAGCTTGGTAGCTGTGGGGCCAGAAAATTCAGCGAGTGACTCCACCCAGAGGGCGGAGCCACAGAAGCAGATACCTAACAGAGAAGCAAGCAGGAGCAGGCTGAAGAGCCTGAAAGAACTTGTTAATATAATAGAACTCATTAGCAAGTAGTTAGAGAGTTTGTGGGTGGGTGTGTGTGTGTGTGAGGGGGGGGGGGGGGAACTAATTAGTGGTAGCTCCAAGAACATTCTTGTCCAAGTGTGTGTGTGTAGCGTTTATTAGAGTTTTGTTCTAGAAACTTCCTTTTGTAGGCGTGTCCTGGCCTGTACTATTTAAGGCCAGTCCACGCAAGGTCATAGGTCAAGTCTTTTCTATCCATTTCTGTATTCTATGTCATCATACTTGCGTATTTGAATTAAAACTTAAATCACTTGACGCTTCAGGAGGTAGCTACCTAATCATTCTATCTGGGAGTTGTGATAACTGGAACTAGTGGCAGCAAGTACCAAGGCAGCCCGGTTCCTGTTCCTACATAATCAAGCAGCCCGGAGCGCAGCCTCACAATAGCGCTGAGGGTTCGCACCTTTGGTGCTTTATTATAATACGCAGTAATAATGCAAAAATCCTAAATTTTTGAATTCATTTTGTGTACTTGCTATAATTTATATACAGGCTGTTTAAAGAAAAATAAAACAAAATACGTATATATATAATATATATATATATATTTTTATGTATGTATATATACTAATAATAGGAACTTTTCTCATTCTAGCAGCACATGTTAGTTAAAACTTAACCCAACGTTTCGACTTCTTGCCGAAGTCCTCTTCAGGGGTCAACTGAAGTTGAACTCTCCATGGTAATATATTAAACACAATGTAAGCAGCAAGATTACTGGAGGGTATGCTTACTGTTTAATATAATACTGAACGGTGATTTGCAGGCAGCACAACCAGCATCCTGGAAGCTCTAAACCCATGTCTCTGTTTAACTTGTTGTTGTCAGGTTGTTATGGACTCTTCACTCTATACCATATGAATATTGTGATGCATACACTTTACCTCACTGCTATGTAATTCACCCTTTTATTTCTTTCTTTCTAATCCTATCCATACATCGATCTATATATTCCCAGTTGTGTACATCTTGCCTAATTCATTGCATATAAACCCTTTACCTCACGCATGCGTGAATGGATTGTGAACAGACTATATCATTGTCAGCCACTCCCCTCTCAGTTCAGATTTCCCAAGAGTTCAATAAGTTACAACAAGACTTGAGAGTGTATGGGATTTCCCTAGTGGCAGTGACTTTGGAGGGAGGAAAGTGGCCAGAGCTGAGACACCTGCGCTGCTCTACTCCATTCTACTCCTACCCATGGGTCGAGGCTACTGAATTCAGGTGTCATCTGTATCTGTGGAGCTTCCTTGATCTTTAACTCACGATTCTTACTGGCTCTGTCTACAACTCCTACCTCTTCCCCTTTAAGTCAATCTCCTCACTTCACTAAGACTAACTGCGACTCATAAGACCAGCACAGCCACACAACTTCTCGAGGGGTCCATGTTGTTATCCCATATTTGGTAATGGTCATCAAAATTTAGAAAATATAACTTGATAGTGTTAAGCTAGCCAAATTTCCCATCGTTGCCACAACATCAATCACGAAACATAACATAAAGTGTAATGTTACGTGTGTGCATAGGCAACAAAAAAGCAGAGGATCAGTGCATGTACTTCATTATGTTACATAAGTAGGAAAATAAGTCAAGAGCACATTAACAGTATGGAAGAAGGGGGAAAAGCCTCATGGAAAAGGTGGGCTATATAAAGAGTAAGAAAGAGAGTACTGTTAGCCATTGATACAGCTAAATTTTACTGCACAGGATATACAGTGTAAAGTCAGAGTACAGCTAGATACTATCCTGAGTGGTCATTTTCAATCAAGAAGCACTTTGGCACATATGTACACATGAACATTATCAGATATTATTCTTGCACAAGAACAGCTACAAACCCTGAATATGTGTCACCTACAATCACTATTTGAATGTCAGACAACTTACAGTCATAAAATTCATATAAGTTTAACCACTCAAGCTACAGTATTATAAAATCATTAAAATAAAACTTGAGCTTTGATTTTATTACATGTATACCCTTATAAACGCTCACCTACATGATAACATAGGAACCATGATAGTGTACGAGTGTGTATACATGTATGTATGTATGTATGTGTGTGTATGTATATACGTGTGTATGATATGTATGTATGTATGTATGTATGTATAGAGCTGGGCGATATACCGGTATTATCGTTGCACCGCGATAAAAAACTGATATTGCCTTTTTTTCAGAAAACTGTTGGGGTCGTTAAACTAATGCATGAACTTCATGCGCACGACAGATTAAAGGAACAGCCATTTCGCGGTTTGCAAACATGTCCGTAATGTACTAGCAAAGTTTTAAAAGTAGCTAGCAGTGGTTGCGAGTTAAAATTCTGTCTAAAGAAAGTCAACATAGTCTTGCCCCACGGACTAACTTTGTCTGGATAAAATTTACTTTGTTAAATATTATTTATGAAATATCATATATCGCTCTATCGCGATAATGCAGGTAAGTATCATATCGCCTGTGATTATCCAATATTGCCCAGCTCTGTGTATGTAAGTATGTATACATGTATGTATGCATGCATGCATCTATGCATGTATGTATGCATGTATGCATGTATGTATGTATGCATGTATGTATGCATGTATGTATGCATGTATGTATGTAAGTATGTATGTATGCATGTACACTCAATCCCCTCTTAACCAGGCACCATGGGACCCGAGGGTGTCTGTATCTCAGAAATGCCAGCTACAAGGGAATTTTTCCAAGCATTAAGTACAGTCCTCTTTCACTTGCAACCCTTAGTAGGCTTCTCTACAATTTATGGAACCAGAAATAACCGGCTTGTGCTGACACAATTGGGTAATGGTGGTCAAATTAGCGAAATTGTGAGGCAAGAATTGATTAATTGAGTGGCTAACTTGTGCCCTGCCCTGTAAAGAGGCGTGCCTGTAATAGAGGTATTTGGATAAAATAGGATTGAGCGTACGTATGTATGTAATGTTTTAACAGTGCAGACCTGTGTATGTGTGTATGTAGATACAAACTAGTGTAATAAGTGTTTTCATAAGCACTCTGAATAAGTCCACAGTGAGTGCACCTTTGCTATTACAAATATATTATATATAAATTACTATATACACATACACACGCACACAATTTAGCGAGTGAGATATGGAGAAACTTTGGCGGTTGAATCAGAATTCTACAGATCAGAAATATCTCATCAGGAGTGAATTTTAGCTCACTGGCCAAGGTTCGTAAGTACAAATCTTGTTGCTATTAAATACGTATGTAATGTATTAGCACTACATTTTTGAATTAATGCTAGTATGTGTCTCACTATCATCACCCCCTGCTCACTTTCTTTCAACAGTATCTTCGGCAGATTGTACAACATAAAGAGAGAGGGCCGAGTAAATGAATAGGGTACTACTTTCTACATAACACAAATACACGGCCGGCTGACCAAAATAGCATTTCTCCTCTCAAATTTAATATGGAGAGGACATCATGTCTGCTAAAATTTCACTTCTTATCAGAAGCCTGTATAGACATGTACTATTAAAAACAAATGGGTACATTAATTTTTGAGTATGTGTGTGTGTTATTTGTTTATCGATATACAGGATTTCAACGAATTGCTCGTAAAGTGACTAGAGCCCCTATATATTTCAGGTTGTCTAACTGTGCATTAAATGAAAATATGTATGAGTTAGTCACTAGAGTATGTATATATATAATTTACCTTGAATAAAAGGTAAAAAGCCTCTTTTCTTATTAGTGTAGGTTAAAAGTTATTCAGGAGTTCCTCACCTCTTATATTGAAGTCCAAGAGTAGCTATTAGCACACTCTTCACGGAGGAACACAGAGTCTTCTTTTAATGATACTTTTGGACATGTGTTGACCCTGTGGAGTTGGGTTTCACCTCCTACTTCACAACCCTACATACAGAGAGTCACAAGTAAAATTAGCTTAAATACAGTTCATTTAAACTCAAGATCCTTAGATTGGAGTTTGTGCTCTGCATTATTACATTCCATAACACATTCATACATTAGATATTTTGTAGCCAGCCAGGCTACTTCAGTAGTGCATAAGTAGTTGTTCAAAATTTATACCTTCATCAGGGTATATTATCAAGGGTAAAATTTCAAGGTCTAACATTTTCAAAGTTTCAGGGGGCAATCAGTGTTGAATCAGCAATTTCCGTAAAAATATGGATGAATCAGTAAGGTGGGAGGCTCTGTTCTACACTGTAAAAAATGGGGTGTTCCACTACACCTTTAATGGGGTGTAGTGGAACACTTCGGTATTGTGGGGTCTTGTGCTACACTCTGAAGTGTTTGGTAACACTGTGGAGTGTAGCATGACACCCTTATAAGCATAGTGACTTTACTACACTTCTGTGGAGTGTATCAGTACGCCCATGCAGACTTGCTACTTTAAGAGGTGTTCAACTACTGACACAGTGGTAGGAACTAGCTAGTGGGCTGACTACAACTTTGGCCAGTTTGTTGATGGAAATAATTATTGAATATTTACAGTTAATGTGCATATCATTGTGCTGGTCTTATGTGGTTCACAATTTAGTGGGCAAGATTCTATAAAACACACTTTATGCGTCATTGTGCAAGCTATATTAATAGTAGCTAGCTTTACTAATTTCAATTTAATGTTTTTATTCACAGCACTAACAACGAGGAAGCTGAAGAACTTAAAGTTCTAATGAAGAATTTCAAGGCATGCTTGGTAGCTAAGTTTGAGAACAACACAGCTAAATATGTATATGTGGTTATTTCTATTGTTATGATGACATTAACCTTTAAGTAATGAGTCTCATTGGTTTCATCTGCCAGAGATAGTCTTGGCTTTAAAAAAATAGGAGACAATTAAATAAAACCTGAGATTGCATTTCTGCTATGCAGCTTATATCTTAATGATATGGTAAAAGTGTCAACGCAATTCAAGAAAGTAAAAACAGCATTTGTCTTTGCACAAATCAACTTACCATAGTAATTGAAAAGGTGACGCTTTACCGAACCACTTTGAGAAGCCTTTTAAGATGAAGTAGTTGTAAACCCCTTTACCCAATTAATTGATTAGCACAGGTGCGTACAAAAATCCTTGAATATGAACTCGAAACAAACTATATATTAGTTGTAAGACGCTAGGATCATCCGTGCATTGGGTAAGAAGCTGTAAGCTTTGAATTTAAATCAACCGCTTTTGGTTTGTGTAGGCTTTACTCACTGTTCTGTCACTGGTGTTGCTACCAAAACTGAGTTCAGTAATCTAGCTTTTTTTTTCTTTCTTTTTTTAATTATATATATACACTACAATACAATACAATACAAAATAATATAAACTCAGTTACAGTCAAAAAGCAAATGAAATTAGATCAGTTTAGATGTGCTTCTGAGGTCACCAGGTCTACTGCAGCTGGTATTCTTACAGCATGTCCAATGGATGATCTGGTTCCTCGAATGGCTTGGATAGAGGACCATAGAAGAGAAAAGGATAGGCGGCATCGTAACCATTGAAGAGTACTGCTATAACTGTGTTCCCACTTATTGGCGAGCATGGACGCTAATTTTTTTATAGATATACTGGCTTCCTTTGCTATGCCACCGGTAGTAGAGAGTGCAACTGGTGTGAATGTGGCGTGTTCCACTTCTCTAATTCTCTCCTCATATGCCCGTTTCTTGGCTTGTTCGTGCTATACACCATTTGCATGTCTGAATGTTTGTTGGAAGGGGCATAGGGGTTGAATACCCTTACATCAAATTATGTTCTTTCGTGATTGCCGCCCCAAACACCGTTTGCTGCAATGTCGAGTCTTGCTCCTGGCTGTGAGTTAGCAGTCGCACCATTCAGTTCTTCAAACACGGGCTGAAGGTCAGGCTCAATACATACATCCTTGCACACCTCAGTTAAGAGTGTTGCTGTCAAATTCCGTATTTCGTTGTGTCTGATGGATGGAAACCCCCCTTTGGGGCATGAAAGGGCATGCTCAACTGAGAAGACGGCCCCACATGCACATTTAGCTGGTAGTCTCCCAGGCCAGCCATAGCGCAGTGCGAGGGCGTCGTGAAATGCACCCTGTGTAGAGCGGGAACACTGTCAGCCAGGTTTATGATCCTTTTTCCTTTGCTAGGTTCACTGCTCTCTTCTGGCTGGCAGATAGCAATTTCATGAGGTCTTCGGCATCCTTTTAGTTTTCTTCGAGTTGCTTAGCGATAATATCAAGTCCATATTCATTCGGCGAGACCCTTTACCAACCTAGAACCTCTACACTCGATTAGCGGTTGGTAAAGGGATTGGGTACATGAGACTAACTTTTCATTATGGCGGTTCGGTTAAATGAAGGTATCTCACTCAGCTTTCAAGAGTAAGTTAAAAGCTTTGCACCCCTTAAAAAAAGTAATGCCAATCTAGTAATACTCTCGTGACAAGGTGCCTGTTTAGTTTGCCAGTATGTAAAGTCTGACAAAAAATGGAAACTGGTTGTTTGCTATGTAAACTTGACATATATATCTTAGAGTCATCTTCAGTGGTTTCACAAGACAGCTGCATTAGGCTTGTATGTTTGTCCCTCCATCTAATCCTATCATTAGTTAGCAAGTGTCTAAAGAGTACTACTTGTCACTTACTCGTAATAATATCAGTGAAATAAAAAATTCGCTCACCTAATAGCTAGACTAGAGTAGCTAAATGGAATGGCTGTACAACTATAAAAATTGAATGGAATCATATAGCTATTATATCCATGTATTTTTATACAGCAGGACTACACCTGTATTATCTTGTCCAGTAGTGATGGCATTTCCCATTGGCTTATTTTGCAGGTAGCAACATGCTGCTGATGTATCAAGGCTAGATGTTGGCGAAGCAAGTGTCATGAAGTAAGTTGATAACGGGTGTGAACATAACCAGGCCTCATCCCTAATAGTGATAATGTTGGTGGCCCTGCCTCTTTTATTGTCTAGGTACTAATCTTTCCAGGTTTTGTTTATTTGTTTGTTTGTTTGTTTTTGTTTTGGGGCACAACTTAGGTTCACCTGCATTGAGTCTACCACACTGGATTTATGTCCAACCAAAAAGTTGAAGACTTACTGATATTCTCCTATTACATGTACTTGTTACAGGGTGGGCATTATTAGGGTAAACTTGTAGTTGTGCGTTCCCTGGCTGCTTTGGCTTTAGCCTATGGCTTTGACCCATTCTTGGTTAATGCTCACACTTTGCTGGCAAGTCTATACATGCTTTATTAGTGACAGTCTCATTGCACTGCTCATCTGCTGATGTTATCCCTTACCTTATGACCTTACCATGCACCCTTCACTTGGCTATTCTTTTGTACTAGACCTTCCCTAGCATCCTCAAGTTGTCCTCCAGCTCCCACTCTTTGGGCCCTAATAACACTAGAGTTGAAACAAGTATGAAAGTGTTGGTTGGCCTGTGCTGTTGCATATAGAACAGAGATATTATGAAGTATCAAGTATCACAGTTGCTGAGGCTAGTGGTTCTGTAGTATGCAATGATATTGGTGCCATTGGCCAGATTGTTATTATTAGCCCTCAGCATGCATGCGCAAGTGGGTTATAGTAGTCGTCCCATCTGTTTGTCTGTCTGTCAGCTGATTTTGGAGATTACTGACAATAATTAACTGTTGATTTAAGTATGATCTTGCTCAGGATGATGATTTAACAAGCTGTCTGCTCCGTGTAGGTTCAAATTTTTGTAGGTAATGTCCCCTATCGTCATGTCGCAATCACATGGGCAAATAATTTCTTTTCTTCCCACGTTAGTTTTTGCTTCATACTGAAAAGTTAATGAGAGCTGGAATTCAGGTGTTTTACGTTGAAACTATATACCGGTGAGAGTCTCCTGCATGTTTAGCTACTTCTTTAGACAGCAATTAGCTACATCTATGTTTTCATTGCTTGAGCTGTATTGATACCTGATTAGGAATAGCCAAATATATTATTTTTTCGGTCTGAGAAATGATTTTGTTATAGCTAGCTAGTGTATAGTAGCGCTGAGGGTTCACACCTTTGGTGCTTCATTTGCTTGGCTTGATAACTAATTTTCTTTTACATTAGAATTAATATTGTCATAACCTTTTTTTTTCATTTCCTAGATTTCATGGTGCTTGGGCTGTTGCTATCTTTACTGAGGTTCTGGTGATCTTGATTGAAGAAGAGAATAATGGTAAGTCTCTAGGCATGCACTACTGTTATCATTGTACATACACATACTAATACTAACACTGCATTCACGAAGTAGTACTGCACACATAGTGCTAGCACTGTGCATGCACGTAGTACTATGCACGCACATAGTACTAACACTTTGCACACACAGTGCTAGCACTGTGCATGCACGTAGTACTATTACTGTGCATGCACATAGTACTAACACTGCACACACATAGTGCTAACACTGTGCACACACATAGTGCTAACACTGGGCACACACATAGTGCTAGCACTGTGCACGCACATAGTACTAACACTGTGCACACACATAGTACTAACACTGTGCACACACAGTGCTAGCACTGTGCATGCACGTAGTACTATTACTGTGCACGCACATAGTGCTAGCACTGCACACACATAGTGCTATTACTGTGCACACACATAGTGCTAGCACTATGCACGCACGTAGTACTATTACTGTGCACGCACATAGTGCTAGCACTGTGCATACACATAGTGCTAACACTGTGCACACACGTAGTACTATTACTGTGCACACACACAGTGCTAGCACGTAGTACTATTATTGTGCACGCACATAGTGCTAGCACCGTGCACGCACATAGTGCTAGCACCGTGCACGCACATAGTGCTAGCACTGTGCATACACATAGTGCTAACACTGTGCACACACGTAGTACTATTACTGTGCACACACATAGTGCTAGCACTGTGCACGCACGTAGTACTATTACTGTGCACGCACATAGTGCAAGCACTGTGCACGCACATAGTACTATTACTGTGCACGCACATAGTACTATTACTGTGCACGCACATAGTACTAACACTGTGCACGCACATAGTACTAACACTGTGCACACACACAGTGCTAGCACTGTGCATGCACGTAGTACTATTACTGTGCACACACATAGTGCTTGCTCTGTGCACACACATAGTGCTTGCACTGTGCACACACATAGTGCTTGCACTGTGCATGCACATAGTACTAACACTGCACACACATAGTGCTAGCACTGTGCACGCACGTAGTACTATTACTGTGCACGCACATAGTGCTAACACTGTGCACGCACGTAATACTATTACTGTGCACACACATAGTGCTAACACTGTGCACACACATAGTGCTAACACTGTGCTAGCACTGTGCACACACATAGTGCTAACACTGTGCACACACATAGTGCTAGCACTGCACGCACGTAGTACTATTACTGTGCACGCACATAGTGCTAGCACTGTGCACACACATAGTACTAACACTGTGCACACACATAGTGCTAACACTGTGCACGCACGTAGTACTATTACTGTGCACGCACATAGTGCTAGCACTGTGCACACACATAGTACTAACACTGTGCTAGCACTGTACATGCACGTAGTACTATTACTGTGCACGCACATAGTACTATTACTGTGCACGCACATATTACTATTACTGTGCACGCACATAGTACTAACACTGTGCACACACATAGTGCTAACACTGTGCACGCACGTAGTACTATTACTGTGCACGCACATAGTGCGAGCACTGTGCACACACATAGTACTAACTCTGTGCACACACATAGTGCTAACACTGTGCACGCACGTAGTACTATTACTGTGCACGCACATAGTGCTAGCACTGTGCACACACATAGTACTAACACTGTGCACACACATAGTGCTAACACTGTGCTAGCACTGTACATGCACGTAGTACTACCGTATTTCTGTTTAATTTCGTTCAATTAAATTTCATTTTTTAATATTTCATTACATTTTAATTTCGGAAATAAAGATTTATACGAAAAAATTTTCCCACGAAATTTGTTTTACACTAAAATTTCTGATCTAACCATGCGTGCGTGCATGAAATGGCTGAGTTGGAAAGAGACTGCTGTATTCGGGGATACCATATCTATGAAAGTGTGTGGCATGCTGCTGTAGGAGAAAGCCTTTCCTGTGTGAGGGAGCCAACAAATGAACACGATTTATACGCTGTAGCCGTGATGAAATCTGGACAAGTCCTCGGTCACCTGCCTAGAAAGGTAAACAGAGTGTGCTCCATCTTTCTGCGAAGAGGAGGCAGTATAAGCTGCATAGTTCTTGGGGGGAGGCGCTATTCAGCAGACCTACCTCAGGGAGGACTGGAAATCCCATGTCGCTTGCTGTTTGAAGGAGAAGTAAAGGAGATTGAAAAAATAGCCAAACATTTCAAAGTTAAATGTACTGATATTGATATTAAAACATGATGTGTTGTTGTGTCAGGTATGTAATAAATACAATCATAATTATATCAAATGTGTTGAGTCAGGTGTGCATTAAATAGATTGTGTGTTCTTTTAATCTTCAGCTTCATAATCAAATTCTGATTCAGAGTCAATATCAGCCTCATAGAGAGCAGCAATAGCCTCTAGCTCATCTTCATCTTCGTTTACGTCACCTTCTGAGCCTTCAAGGTTGCCATCCAGAGCTGCCGAAATTCCAGCTCTAGATGGAACACTTGCTGATAGATCTCCATTTGCTGCAGGAAGACCCTCCCTGCGCGCGAAGTACCGGTGTAGAGACATGTCTTCCTTCTTGAGAGAAAAATGCTCTACTAGAGCACGTGGCATGCAATTTTTCGTTCCTTAATTATTTATATATCCAAATATTCATAAGAAAATATTTCATAACGTAAATTTTCCGTATAATTTAATTTCGTATACTATGCACATTTCGAAATTATATCAGCATCGAAATAAAAGTGATATACGGTATTACTGTGCACGCACATAGTACTATTACTGTGCACGCACATAGTACTAGCACTGTGCACACACATAGTACTAACACTGTGCACACACATAGTGCTAACACTGTGCTAGCACTGTACATGCACGTAGTACTATTACTGTGCACGCACATAGTACTATTACTGTGCACGCACATAGTACTAACACTGTGCACGCACATAGTACTAACACTGTGCACGCACATAGTGCTAACACTCCACGCACATAGTGCTAGCACTGTGCATGCACGTAGTACTATTACTGTGCACGCACATAGTACTAACACTGTGCACACACATAGTGCTTGCACTGTGCACACACATAGTGCTAACACTGTGCACGCACATAGTACTAACACTGTGCACGCACATAGTACTAACACTGCACACACATAGTGCTAGCACTGTGCATGCACGTAGTACTATTACTGTGCACGCACATAGTGCTAACACTGTGCACGCACGTAATACTATTACTGTGAACACACATAGTGCTAACACTGTGCACGCACATAGTACTAACACTGTGCACACACATAGTGCTAACACTGTGCTAGCACTGTGCACACACATAGTACTAACACTGGGCACACACATAGTGCTAACACTGTGCACACACATAGTGCTAACACTGTGCATGCATGTAGTACTATTACTGTGCACGCACATAGTGCTAGCACTGTGCACGCATGTAGTACTATTACTGTGCACACACATAGTGCTAACACTGCATGCACATAGTGCTAACACTCCACGCACATAGTGCTAGCACTGCACGCACGTAGTACTAACACTGTGCTAGCACTGTGCACACACATAGTACTAACACTGTGCTAACACTGTGCACGCATATAGTACTAATACTGTGCTAACACTGTGCACACACATAGTGCTAACACTATGCTAGCACTGTGCACACACATAGTGCTAACACTGCACGCACATAGTACTAACACTGTGCATGCACATAGTACTAGCACTGTGCACGCACATAGTGCTAGCACTGTGCATGCACGTAGTACTATTACTGTGCACGCACGTAGTACTATTATTGTGCACGCACGTAGTACTAACACTATGCACGCACATAGTGCTAACACTGTGCACGCACATAGTACTAACACTGTGCACGCACGTAGT
>WLWD01000692.1_pt1 | contig 117426 bp, 76 predicted proteins | sample 6712731 | NCBI WGS metagenome assembly WLWD01 (sample SAMN12718690, study PRJNA576275) | sponge metagenome | isolation source: marine sponge | host: Mycale hentscheli | place: New Zealand: South Island, Marlborough, Capsize Point | collected 2014-11-01
AAATATAATAAACACGCTTGTACTAAATTATTTGGAGTGATTGCAGTAGCAATTGAATTTATTGGAACTCAGAGCATAGACTAATAATCTTAAGTTCATTTGATGGAGAAAAAATGCTTTTATATTGTTTTTTTTTGTAATCGAATTCATTAATTTGATGAACAAGTGGGTGAGGTTTTAATAGCCGCACCAACGTGATTTGGCTTCCTACTCCTCTGATTTTGAAAGCAGAAGTTGTCAACTTTACCTTGCTTTTCTGGAAGTCAGCGATGGTAGTCTTCCCAAGTTCACATTCTTTCGAAAGCACTGTTCAACTGCTTGCAAATTTCAAGCTTTGTCTCGATAGAAAGAGCATTTCTCTTCTATTTCTTTTAGTTCCAGCCATTGCATCTGCATGAAAATCTGAAGGTAGCCAAATTTGCAACAAAAAAAAAGTGACCAAAATAACTATTAAATGCACTCGTGGTATGTATCGTTTTCTTCCTCGTTCAGTTAGTTGATGTTTTCTTGGTTAATGTTTGGATAACTGAGTACAAAACTAAATTATGCAACTAGCTTGTGGTAATAGCACATACACAATGCCTTAAGTCAAATGCACACAATTTTATGTGTTTATTTCCAACACTCCTCCTCAATTGCAACTGGGTATTACTCTGATTCCAGCTAATTTGACAAACTGCTAATGATTAAGACCGTAAGTCAACTGTTTAGCCATATCACATTCTGACTTATGTAATTAGTATTATATAGTAATATAGAAATACTTATGTTCTTTTTTTTTTTTTCTTTTTTTTTTTTACTTGCTTGAAAGTGAAAGTAGGGCAGCTATAGAAGACTAAATCATAGTAGGCTATACAGAGTGATCTACTGTAGAAAACTTTCACAATACACCTGGATGACATGCCACCATTGTTTGTTTTATGAAAACTATTCTAACTTCCATAAGGTTGTTAGTGTTACTACAATAAACAAAAGCAGAAGACTTAGGGAAAAGACACTTTTTACAATTGACTGTTGCCTTTTATTCTTATTGTTATCCATTAGTTTTGGAGTGTTATCCAGCCAACAACAGTCTCTTATGGGACCATACAAAATCCCTATGGGATATCCTATCAATTGAAATTTTCACTACAGGACGCTCCTTCTTAAAGTAGAATAGTTGTGCATGCTAGACTGTTTTGCTTGCCTAGATACTGTCACAAGTGCATGCTTTAGACTAGTTAGAATTTGGCAATATAATTATAGGACAAGGCACACCTATATAAGTGGGTGGAGCTTTGCAGAAGTACCTATGACACTGGACAATTATGTCTAAATATTCATTGTACCCTGCATAATGTGTTTATAATAAATTCTATTTTGCATTTCCTAACTAGTATAGCATACTTAAAACTTGTACTTGCCCTTAATTCTGTATTTGGACAATTCAAGACAGTAGCTTGTTCGAGAAGGTCACTGGAAGTAAAGGTTGCTTGCTGTAGAAAAGTCATGTACTGTATGTATCCTTGCATATCACAAACACTCGGACATGTCCAGAGAATGCTCACAGAGTATACAACATATAAATCCCAAATATACATACCAGAGAGTGAGTCACCTTCACTGTCTGTGTGTGAGCTAAACTTACCAGTTGTAACAAAAAAGCTGAAAGCACAACTCTCATTGGCATTGTTGCAAATTTCATTGCTTATGATGACGGAGTGATACAATACTTCATTGGGGCCAAACCGTAATTCATTCTATAATAATGCTGTATGCCCTTGCAATGACAAAACAGCAGCTGTTCACCACTATGGCTGGTCATATATGTCACAGAATTTATGGAAACCAGTGTTTCATCCAGACATTCTTGCAAGGGGGGGCAAAATAGAGTTTTGAAAATGTAAGGGGGGTTGGGCGGCACTGGTCACCATGGGAGTGAAATAGAATTATTGGAAGGCCTATGTCCTACATTAAAAAAACATAATCTTATCTAATGAGGTCTGCATATGTCAGATCCTGACAAGTTAATTCAGCTACTCATTTTCACCTCCACCGTCTAGCAATTTTCAGTCAACTGTGACATTCACTATTTAGATGTTTTTCACACACTATTCAACTCTGATTCTCACCTCCCCTTAGGTTTATCACACGTTGATTCACACTTACGGTTGCTGGCTGGCTATAAAAAGGCCAGCCCTCAGCTCACCGTAGCAGTTGTTGAGTTTTGATCTATACAGATTCTACAACTTCCAGAACCAGAACTCTAAGCAGTAGTCCCTGACAGCTTAAGATAGTCTCAAATGGATATTCGCTCTTTCTTCTGTGGTGCAAGCTCTTCAAAGTCACCTGGCCACTCAAGTAGCAGTGACACAGAAGATAAAATTGACAGCAATCAATATGATACTGAGTTTTTGGAGCCAAGTCCTGCCAAGAAAAGATTAATTGTCCATGAGAAGCATGCAAAGGAAAGATTAACTACACATGAGAAAAGCAAGAAAATCACTGCAAGCAGTCGAAAATACAACAAAAAATGGGAAGAGAGCTTCAATTGGCTGATGTTTGATAAAAATTTCCAAGGAGCTTTTTGTAAGGTTTGCAGGAAGAGAGGAATTTCTCTTCAAAGAACAGGAGGAACATGGATCTCAAAACCTTTCACTAACTGGAAGAAGGCAATAGAGAAGATGAAAATTCATGCAAAGAGTGATATTCACCTCCTATCATGTGAAGCAGAGATGGCTGCAGCTACAGCACTACAAGAAGGGTCAGTCATTCAGCAACTCCAACAAATTAATGATGAGGAAAAGTTGAAGAACAGAATGGCCATTAAAGCTCTAATTCGTTGCACCCATTTTCTAGCTCGTCGCCACATTCCCCACACAACAAATTTTGATGAACTTATTGATCTAATCGTAAGTTGTGGTGCAGAAGATTTAAAGGGGTTCCTTGAAAGAGCTAGATTAAATGCAACCTACACATCTAAAGTTGCTGTTGTTGAATTTGTTGAGGCAGTTGGCTTATGGGCTGAAGAATGTTTACTGAAACGGCTTCGCCAAGCTTCCCATTTCAGCATAATGGCAGATGAGTGCACTGATGTGACGACCACAGAAGAGCTTTCAATTTTCTTCCGCTGGGTGAACATGGACGGTCAACCTGTTGAGCACTTCTTGGATATAGTTCCATTGAAAGCTACTGATGCAAAGACTATTTATTCTGCCCTTGTTGAATTCATGAAAGATAAAAACATACAGATTAGCAAGCTGGTGGGTATGGGATTCGATGGAGCAGCTACTTTCTCTGGGAAACACAATGGTGTGCAGAGTCTCCTGAAGAAAATTTCACCTCATGCACTTTTCGTACACTGCCATTGCCATTTGCTACAGCTAGCATGCGTTCAAGCAGCTAATGCTACCAGTGGGATAAAACATGTGTACATCACACTCACCACCCTCTGGAAATTTTTCCACTATTCTCCTAAGCGAGCTGAGAGTCTCAAAGCAGTACAGCAGGTGCTTGACTTACCTGAGCTGAAAGTTGTGAAACCATCAGATACTCGCTGGCTGTCCCATGAACGCTGTGTGAAGGCAGTCAAAGCTAGCTACAGTGCAATTGTGACTGCTCTAAACAATATCTATGAGCAGACACATGCACCTGAAGCTCTAGGTATCAGTAAAGCCTTATGTAGGCCCTCAACTTTAGTGGCCATATACCTCCTTGATTATGTTCTGCCACAAGTGGCGAAGTTGAGCAGAGCTCTCCAGACTGAGAGAATAGACTTGACAGCTATCACCCCTCTTGTTGATGCCACTCTCAATACACTTGATGATGCCATGTTACCTGCTGCTAACTGGGTATTAGAACTGATGGATGCAAAGAATGAGATCGAAGAAGTCACTGACATCACGTTAACCACGGAAAGCATTGCTACATTCCAAGGACAAGTGGCTGAACCGTTTATCAGGATGCTGAAGGCAAACATATCCAGCAGATTTATTTCACAAGATATTGTCTCCTCATTTGGCATCTTTGATCCGAAGAAAGTGCCAGCTGCTGACTCTTCTGACTTCCATACATATGGTGAGGACTTAATAGATGTACTATTAGCTCACTATGGTGCAGAGCTGCCTGCTAAGACTGCTGGTGGAGATGAATACACCAAAGAAGCTCTTATTTCCCGCGAAACCCGAGAGGAGTGGAAAACATTTCGAAGCTACTTATCGAAGAAGCCGAAAGGTAACCTGCACTTGCAGTTGAAAGAGCTCACCACAAGTGATATGCTTAGTGAAATTTTTCCAAACATTAGCACCCTGGCAAACATATGTCTATCTATCCCTGTCAGCACTGCTTCAGTGGAAAGGAGCTTCTCCAAAATGAAACTAATTAAAACACGAATTCGAAATCGAATTGGGCAATCACAATTATCCTATTTGATGAAAATAGCCATGGAGACACCCGAGACGCTCTCATCTACACAATTAAATGACATTATTACAGTATGGAACAAAATACCTAGACGAATTGCTGTGTGAATATTGTTTATTATTAATTTGGTTTACATTTTTCTCTTAATAAATATCGGTTCTTTCAAAAGGGTGGGGGGCACTTAGAATCCAAGGGGGGGCAAATGCCCCCTTTCGCCCCCCCCTAAATGAAACCCTGGAAACTAACAAAGATAGTAGCATTGGTTACATGCTGGGAATCATAAAGCCAGTATTTTTCTGATGTCACCTGTGTTCCTGGTTCTTATGTTGAGTTTTGGTATTGGGTTATTTCGTTTTCCAAGGTTATAGCATTAGTCATTGGTTCTCATACATGCTGAGTATCATGAATTTTTTTTTGAATTTGTTATACCAGAGAATATCACTCTATTGATTGGCCAGATTTACGAAACTGCCGCATGATATTCTCTGGTCAAGTGAAAAATGTATATCCTATAGAGATTACTAAGCTTTCACTTTCATCTGTACCTGCCGCCAGTTATATTAAGATAACATTTCAAAGATTTGTTAACACTGAAAGTAACTTAGTTTTAGTAAATAATGTGCTGGCAATAGTTTTGTATACTTTTATCTGTGAGCAGCTGCTAGGTATATTATAAACAACAACTATATGTAGTTATTTGTTATAATTGCAAGACTGACTGTCTGTCTGATGGGACAGGCTTACAGACAGACAGATTTTGGCAAATATTGCTCAATTGAATTATTGATGATAATTGAATGCTGCACAAAAGTTTTTTTTATTATTATTTTCAACACAGTATTACAAAATTCTATTAAAGTAAACATCTTTAAATCCTGACCAGATACACACCGAAGTATCTCTAACCTACTTTTGTGAAGTTAACAGGATTGGCAGATGCCAGCCAGTTTACTATGTTGAGGGTTCTATAGCTTGCAGTTTATTCCCTAGTTATGAGCTTGTTCTTCCCATCTGTTGTAGTCTCTTAGCAGTCCATGAGTAACTAAAATAGCTGTTATGAACAAAAGCAGACAATGAAAATATATAGCTTTCTAATTATGTATTTTTTAATTGATAGCTGGCTTAGTGCGTATGTATTTATTTTTTAAGAACAGCATATACTATTGGAGCTCAAGTGTGCAAAGTGGTTGCTTGTTTCTATTAGTATCAGCAGGAATACTTTACTTACTAATCAGCAAATAATATTTACAGAGTTGCTGAGATTGCTTGTACCCATTTTCCTTGGTACACCACAAGTGATGTGTATCGGTGTGTTTAGCAGATGTGTTGTTTTTGTTCTTTATCCTAAATGATTCTTGGCACTCACCATCTTGTTTATGTTATATAATGCAGGTCATCGAGCAGCGATACTTCTCTGGACCTAAATCACTTACGGTCAGTTGATATGTTTTTCTTACACACCGGTGTGTTTGTTGTAGACTAAAATTATCAAAAATATTGTGTGTTGACTGAAACCATCTGGACTATATAAACAGCTAGTTTGATTGATTGAGCTTTGAAGTTCTCATAAAAAGAAGACATAATTTAATAACTTGAGCCAACTACAGACTTACTAATTAATATTCATATTAAAATACTGAAGAAATGTACTTTATGCAGTGAATTTTAAATGTTATTGGCAATTTGCAAAGTATATAATGGAATTGAGATTTCCTATTGTGTTTGGGCATTGAAGTGGTACACTGGTAATGGAATACAGCTTGGCATAGCTTACAGATAGTGTATTTATTATTATTATGTCACTTGTCTTGCAAGTAGGGATTCGTACAATGGCTATAGAAACCTAGTGAGTTTCTGCAACTTGTTTACCAATAATGTAGTTTGATATTTGTTTTGTTAGTCACATGTGCTTGATTGGCTCAACATTGGCATGTTATTTTTTGTTATTGGACTTTTTCCCGTATGTGTGCTGCTTTCAGTAGGCCACTGGTACTCACAGCAGTGGAGGTACAAGTGGTGGAAGAGAGAGATTCCGGCAGCTTTCACAGAGATCTGCCAGCCTACCCTTATCCAGCAGTGAGCACTACACCAGCAACTAAATACACTCATCTTACTTTCTTTCTTTTTGTTTAATGTGCCATTCAATTATTTTTTAATCTGTCCATTCTAATATCAACTTTGACATATAATAATAATAATAATAATATAGTAAATGATGACGATAATAATAGTAATAAAAAATAATAATAATGATAATAATAATATTAAACATTTTAGTGAGGTTACCCATACTATTCCCGCTGAAAAATAGCTGGATGGCATCAATTAAGTTAAATTAACATTGTGGTTATTACTTCATTATAAATAGTATGATTTATGAAATATAATTCAATGTATATAGCTATAACATTGTTATTTATGAGGTTTGTGGCAGCGTGAGTTGAGAATCAAGTTTATCTCTGTCAGAAGAGGTCTTACGATGGGTAGCAAAGGTGGAAGGAAGACACATGCCACAAACACAACTATAAATGAAGTAATGGTTAGGGACAAAGACGTAAAGCTATAACTGGGATTGAGTCTTGGAGTGGATAAAATGGAGGACGTTGTAATGCCAAGCACACTTATAATGGCTATGATGTACATCAGAACACGAAGTGAGTTTGTGGTAAAAGAAAGATTTTTAATCTTCCTTGTCAAGATTGCCAGGGCAATCACGTACAGGAGAAGGAGGGTCTTGGTGGTTAAACCGAGCACTGCCCACTCTACATTCCAGTTGGATGTGCAGAATACCTGTTCCTGCAAGGTCTTCAGTCCAGAGGCATCCTTGGAAATGTTGCTTCTGACAGTTATGTTGTGTATTTGTATCCTGTCCAGACCGGTCCACAAAGAGGCTATGACAACATCAAAGACCACCATAAACACAACGCTGCTTATGAGAAATGTGTTGCTGATAAATTGACCTGGATTCATGTAGTGAACGAAGATCCTATATAATCTCCAAGTTCGCATGGCCACTGGCCCAAGAGCCAGGGTAAAACCAATAGGGAGAGCCCATGCCCACAGCACATTGCATGCTATTCCTTTCCATGATGGTGGCAGCAATATGGCTGCCTGAAGGGTGTAGAACAGGAGTCCCAACAGTAAGACATACACCCCGGCATAGGACATGTGCAGAAGCTTTGGAGTCGTAGCTTTGATGGATGCGTCATGACGATGCTTGTATGTCATCGCCTCCATGAATAGAGTCAAGATGAGCAAGGAAATGGCTACTATTGAGAAACACCATGACAATCTTTGATCTTCTCGGACATATTGGATGTTAAAAGACGATGGTATTTGGGTGATGTTTAGTTTTAATGTTGTTTTAGAAGCAGTTACTATGGCAACAATTCTTGTTCTTGTTCTGATATCTCCTACATCAGCCATTTGAATAAGTTTAGTAGGTCTAGACGTGTACCCTGTGCAATTATTGAAACTGATTGCACCAGATATTCCTTCAAAATTCAAGGAGTAAAATTTGTCTAAAATTCGCCTAGCCTGTAACTCATTGCCATACATTTTATCCCTGTCTCTGTTCTCAAAGAAATCTGGATTTTCCTTCGTTAATTTGTCCATAACTTGAGCCCAAGCCCAAACAGAATCATAGAAATATGTAGTCCAAAAACTGTAGTTAGATCTTTGGCCAATGTACTCATTGTTTGAATTGTATTTCTCTCTATACTTCTCATACAAGTTCATATAGTTTGATACGTTAGTATTTAAAGTTTTCAAAGTATCTTTTCTTGAACTTAGTAAGTTGTATACCAAGAGAAACTGGTTGTTAAGAGCAGCTTGCATCTCATCCTCTGAACAAGTGACACGTTTTTCGTCATATGTGAAAGACATATTCTGTACCAGATCTTCTTCAGTGTGTGCCATGAATACATACTGGTAGTTATCATATGTCATATTTTTGGCATGTGACAAGCATATGATTCGGCGAGTGAGTTCAGGTGGACACAGGACCACGACGATTCTCAATCGTGACTGCCTAATCACCTGCAATGGAATGAACTGGAAGGATACTGGAGTGATGTATTTTGCCTTGGGTTGGATGTCTTTGTTGGAGGTTAGGTTGGAGTGGGTATCTGAGTAGAACTGCCTGGATTCATCATACAGTATGGCTACTTCATTCCATTGCTTTAGGAGGAAAACTATGGCATTTACAAAGTTCTCCGTAGAGCCTAGGGCACCCAGATGATAGTAGTACTTCTTGCGGTCAGCCAAATCAGGACTGCCAGAGCCATGCAGCATAACTAGGCTCACCTCTGTCCTGTTGGTAACTGGACCCAGAGATATAGTGGATGAGGAACACCCAGGTCCTAGTATGCCCACTATTTTCCTACTACTGTCATGATAGGCCTCTTGCACGAAACCCAGCATAGTTTGAGTTATGTGCTGGCATCCAGTTTCTCCCTTGATGAGCCCTAGGGTGTAGTTCTGCAGTATCGCAGGATTCGCATTGATTTGGTCTCTGGCTAGTTGCAAGGCTGGAAATATGTTGTCTCCGTCGGCCCAGGAAGGGTTCAAGCTCGGTTCACCATTGAAGTAAGGCAAAAGAGTAAGCAATTCTAGTCTTCTTTTCGCACAATTACAACTAATCCAAAGGTTAAATAATAGAGCCACAAAAATCGTAGCTGCCATAAGAAGCGATAGACCTACATACGGAAAAAAAAGAAAAAGAAGAATGACTCTAAATTATCAACAGAACTTTTGTGCGGAAGTGTAGCTATTTTTTATTGGGCGAGCTCGCAAGTACACGACAATATTTGCGTGAATGGAATGGTACACTAGTATAGGAAATGTAGTCATAAACCATCATAACCCTAGTCATAGTGACCAGAAATTACCCAGCATTCTTCCGAATGAAATGAAGCAGTGCATGGAGGAAATCGGTAGGAAACAAAATCATAAGGCTTTCATCAGCACTTGACAAATGGGGCTTGACCAACATATATAATGTCATGCCAGACTAATGATATCATTATATTATTATCAATCAGCTAGAATTCTTTGATCATAATAACATATAGAGGTTATTTCCGTGACGTCCTATATGACGTAATGGTGCGCGTTCGCGACACTGAGTGGCAAAAAGAATAATGGTGAAAAGTTGAGTTGCTGTAGGCTGCTCTAATCGTACTTTCAAAGGGAGTAAACTTAGTTTTTATCGCTTTCCTGCTGACCCTGAACGACGTCAAAAGTGGATAGCTGCTCTACTGTAGGAAAAACTGGAAGCCAAGCCTGCACAGTTGGATTTGTTCCTCTCACTTTATAAGTGTTGAAAAGAGTGACGATTGTTTATCGCCAGATTATGTGCCCAGCATTTTTTGTCATGTACCTATTTCTCCTAGGAAAAGGAAAGCTAAGGAATTAGATGATTATGGCAGAAGGAAAAGAATGAAGGAATTGAGGACAACAGCCACTCATTCCTCTCATGAAACAAGAATTGAGCAGCAAGATTCTTTACTCTCCCAGAAAACTACAGAATCCCTTCATTGTGATGAAGGTGATCATGATATTGGAGAACCACTGATGGAGACAGTAGCAGTATCCAGTGCTGAAGTACAGACAGAATTAACCTCTGAATTCCTCTGCCATTTGCAAAGCAGAGTCAACAACTTCAAAATGAAAAGTGTAAACTGGAGAAGTTGCTTGAATCAGTGCAATTGAATGAAGAGAGTCTAAAGTCTGATGATGATAAGGTTAAATTCTATACTGGACTTCCTTGTTACAGTGTCATGAATACAGTGTTTCTGCATGTTTCAACTGATTTCAAATGCAATGAATCATCTTTATCTAAATTTCAGCAGTTTCTTATGACTCTGATGAAACTGATACTCAATTTAGGCAACCAGGGTTTGGCATATCGCTTTGGCATTAGTCAATCAACAGTGTCTAAATACTTCCGAAAATGGATCAACGTTTATGTATATTACACTACAACCAGTTATTCGGTGGCCTTCACGTGAAGAACTCTATGTTACCAGGGTTCTATCTAGGAATTTTCGTTTGGGGGGGAAGATCAAGCAACTTTGCAGACCAGATGGAAAACAGGGTCAGGATATTAAGAATTTTTTTATGATTTAAGAGACAAATAGATCAATGAAAATTACTGAATGAAAGTTATGATTAATTAATAATTTAAATTTTAAGAAAAGGTGATTCTATTGCACAATGTTAAAGTGATATTTTTCTAGGCTTAGAATGTTTGTAATGATCTAAAATGTATTCAAGAGTTTCATTTGATAATTGATCTGGACCGTCGATACAAATTCTCATGGCATATTCCAGTATATTTTCACCCATTCTGTTACAAAGTCGAGTCTTGATAGCTTAATGCTACTAAAAGTTCTCTCAACTGTAGCAATGGTGACAGGCAACACAATCAGGATGGCTGCTAATCTAGCTAAATTAGGAAAAGAGGTTTACGTAGACATATAGAGCAAAGCAAGAGTGATATTTAGGTGGTGCTCTGAGAGTAACAAGAGCACTGAGGCCTAAGGTGTCTTTTCAAAGCTTCAGGCTTATCTCTCTTTGGTTGAATTTCTGACTCATTTAATTCATCGAAATCATCCTTGAAATACTTAATTTTTATTCTCTTTTTTCCCCCATTACAAAGATAACACACAATTGAATTGAACTTGCAATTCAGTAGGGAAGCCTGTCTCAGTGAGTTTTGTGGTACTAAAATATAATTTCTTTAAATCTAGTTGACAAAAAAGTCCTTATAAGCTTATTATCAAAATTGGCTTTGGCAGTCTCATTTAAATGTCACAAAAATTAAAGCCTTGCCCTCATAAGCATAACAACAACAAAAATAAAACATTCTTGCAACATTTTTTGGGGGGAAGCTGAGATGTTTGGGGGGGAAGCTTCCCCCCCACCCCCCCTCACTAGATAAAACCCTGGCTACTATGCCTACTGACTTTAAAAAGAAGTTCAGTCGATGTGTTTGCATAATAGATTGCTTTGAAGTTTTTTGTGAGCGATCTAGTGACCTCCTAGCTAGAGCACAAACTTATTAAAACTATAAACATCACAATACCATTAAATTCCTTATAGGTATCTCACCACAAGGAGTTATTTCATATGTCTCAAAAGGTTGGGGTGGTCGTGTTTCTGACAAACACCTCACAGAGCAGTGTGGTGTTTTAGATAATCTTTTACCAGGAGATCAAGTATTGGCAGATCGTGGCTTTAGTGTCAAACACCATCATTTACCAAGGGTAAAAAGCAACTTTCACGAATGGAAGTAGATTTATCTCGTCAACTGTCTCGTGTGAATTCATGTAGAACGGGTTATTGGTGTCTTAAGACAGAAATATACAATCCTACAATCCACTATACCAATTAATATGATAATGTGTGAAGAAATCACTGAAACTAGTTTAATTGATGAAATAGTTGTAGTTTGTAGTGCAATGTGAAATTTTTGTGAATCTGTTGTTCCATTTTAATTAATATTCAGTTATGTATATATAATATAAATAATGATGTGAAGTGACAAAAACTAATTTGCAATGTATTGTAATGTGAATTATGTTTTCCAATGTTCAATTTCATATAAAATAACCTACTTTTATTTATGTTTGCCTTTAACTGATTTGACTTGCCGACAGTCGGGGCATAACCATCTTCCACTTGGAATATTAGTTATTTTTAAGCAATCAATGTGAAACATACTTGGAGGCAGCCATTTGCATGACTCTGATGTACACGAAGTCTCTTGGGCTAACTTTGTGTGTTCCTCTGCTGCAAAAAGCAAAACAGATATATGTGAGCAAGCCTCACCAAGACCTGCCATACAGGTGTAGTGAGCACACAATATCGTTCCATTATTTTCTGCAGCTATCCAAGGAATGAGGGGTGGAGCTGAAACACTTTGGGAATGTCTTACTCTTGCCAGCACTACTAATTTATCACAATTTTTCAGATAGTATCTTGTGAACGGATATGTTGCCGACCCATCCAGCTAAAAGATACTTATATCCCATTAAACTCTTATAAGACTTCAATTCTTCCTTTGTGCATGGACTAGGAGTATTGATTAGATAATTGTATATATCAGGATACTCAATACTTGGCATATCAGATAAGCTCTTAGATTCTACTACATCAAAAGTATAAGGATCACTCACTCCTCCTAAAATATCAAGCTTCTCCAAATATCTAGTTTTCACCTTTTCCTCCATAGCTTCATAGTAGGAAGAGTAAACTCTGTCAGTGTTCAGAGACATGGCTTGGGGTGATGACCGTTATTAACCAGTGGTATTTTCTTGCCACTCAGTGTAGCGACACGTAAAGTGCATGCGCGTCTATTAACGCACTAGAATAACCTCTATTCATTTCTAGTAACTAAATAAAAGATATGAAAAATTCAGAGTGGAGTTAGATTTTAACTTTGACATCATCAAGAGCTCCCATCGCCCACAGCCTTGCAAGGACCAAGACCAGGCCTATAATAGCAGGAATGGTATCATTCAGCTTGTCTGAGACGGCAACGTGAGTGTAGATAGCGCCTGCCATAAGAACCAGGAGAACCCACGTGGCAAGCACAGCTGGTCGAGCACGACCGAAGAGCAGGAGACCCACACAAGCGATCTCCACTACACCCACAAACAGCATGTAGAATTCTGGATTCAGCCGCAGAACATGAATAGGAGGAACACGGGCATACTTTTGGAATTTATCTTCCTGTAAACAACAATTCAAATAACTCTTAAAGAATAAAGTTAAAAATAGAGAAGACCAGTAAGCCCCCTCCTGAGAGAAATAGAAGCACTATTGTTAGCAAAGTTGCTATTCCTTATAGACACTAACCAGAAGCACTATCATAGAGGCCCAAATCAATATGAAATAGAGAAGACAAGTGTCTTATGATATTCTACTCAGGCATATATAAATAAGGTTTGGGCAAAGACTACTGAGACCTGAGTTGTAGGCAACTCACCAGTTGGTCGTGCATTTCTGGGCTAATTCCCGGCACAACTTTTATCAAACCTGCCAAAGCAAACATAACTATTATAAGAGCAGTAGAGATCTGGTAAACGAGTTTGGTAGAGCCCATAGCGGCTGTCAGATCAGGTCTTTCTCGAAATAAACACGACCGTAAACAAGACTAATTTTTATTCTCAACGACCTTTACCTTTGAAGTGGATTCGTAAGTGTAGTAGGTAAAGAATCGTCATTTGAATCAGAGCATGCCATGTGAGATCAAATAAGGCTTAGTGAAAGTGATAAATTGGCAGAGTATTCCACCAATAACCAACGAGTTAGCTAGTGACTTAATTTTTGGCTGCAAAAATAATATTCAAGAACCAGATGGCTACGTACTATATATAGTTATCTTTTTCATGCCTTTTTAGCTATATGCATCAACTAGAAATTAGGGATGTATGTAGTTTGTCTAAATTAAGGGCAAGATTGGTCCCCGAAATAGAAAAAACTTGGAGTCTCTATGCAAGTTGAACACGTTTTGGTGTTTCTGACTATATGGACTCTTCATTGGCTAGATCACGATATAAAGCACATGTATTACCTTTAACCTAACAGTTTACTCCCACAGCCATGTGTTCAGCCATACAGTGATACTTTGGGACTCAATAGAATCATAGCACATAACTTCTTCACTCTAGTAGATTACTTTGAATGCTCTCAAATACCTGGTTGGCATCAGTGTAGATATCTTAAATCTGGTAGATGTTCTATAATGGCTGAAATAAATGCTTGGAGACTTTGGCTGCATATAGATAACCATTCAATGGCGTACTTAGTAAAGTGTTCATTGGCCATACTGTACTACCAACTTGATATGACAAGAGAGAGAATGGAAAAAAAGAAAAGAAGAAGAAGTAATAACAATAATTAATAACAATAACAACTACAACAATAATAATAGTAATAATAATAGTAGTGGCTAGTGATATTAAAGATATGCCTGGTGTGGTGGTAGTCTAGAGACTCCCATCTACCACAAGGTAAATATTCCAGGTGGTTGCACTTGTTAAGCCATACTTTTCAGTTTCTCCAGCACCGTCAGCAGCTTTAATTCTTTGTTTATAATTTGATTAATTAATAATGTGGTCTAATAAAAGTCTATTACGCATGAGCAATAAAAACAAGTTCACATTTAATTCATAGCTTTCCTAATTATCCCGAATCGAATGTAGTAGCTACAGTCCAAACCCAACTTTTTGCTGCTCCATCCAGACTGTCCTGCACGGAATTACTACACCTTATTCATTGTCCCAGATTTTCTATGTATAAAATGTCTCAAGCTAGTCAATCTGAGCTGAATTGCACCTTTACTCTCAAGTGCGGGCAACACAGATTTTTCTATCCTGTGGCAGTAGAAAATAAAAAGTGTATTGATAACCTTCAAGCACACGTTTAGAAAATTTGAATGACAAGACTATCAGCAATCTTAGAATAGAGTGCTACATTTTTCCATTCTGGGTATTAAGGAATCAGCATAAGTGTGTTAGTTGGTTAAGAGTGCCGCTAATAGTTTTAAAACAACCTAGCAGATGTAGTCCATTTTAATGTATTAAAATGGGTGCTGCTTGTAACTATGTGTAGCCCTATAAATAGGGCACGCATGGACTGGGAAGAGTGAAGTTTTGATTTAATTTAAAAAATAGAACAAAGCTAAGTAGTTACGATAAAGTAAAATTTATAACCATCAAGGAATTAAAACAGAGAATGGGAAGCAGCATTCATATTAATAATCAAATGGTTACATTATCATATCTGTGGGGTGAAACGAGGGTCTCCTACTGTGTCCAGAGCTTCCTCGCAAAGAATAGCAGTTGCTGCCACCAGAATCCTATTGTCCACACTGTTCTGCAGAAGTCCGAAACTATACCCATAGCTCAAACTTGTTGATGGGGTTAGTTAAGTTCATAGAATTAGAGACTGTACAATAAAAGTGGAATAGTTGTAGGACTGCCCGTGCATGAGCAACCAGCCAGTATATGTAAAACCAGCTACTCATACAGTAATAATAGAATGCATAGCACAGTTGCAAAGCAACAATAGTGGTATGCACAGCACCACTCAGCTACTTATGTGACATTAGAAACTGAACAATAGACACAAGCACACGTGAACACACTGGGTTCAATCTGTTACTATGTTCCATCCTCTCTGGGTTGCAGGGGCAGATCCAGTACTAGTGGCAGGGAGGGGCCCAAATATATTATGGTCAAAACTTACAAAATTTTAACTGATTGATTGTACATGATTTGGATTTATGAATGAGAGTGTCCTGTAAACTGTATTGCCCCATATGAGTACATTTGTCCTTGTAATTAAAAAAAAAACTTGGCTGGGAGGGGGACCTGGCCCCCTCGGTCGCGGTCCCCCCCCCCCCCCCCCCCCTGGATCCTCCTCTGGGCTGGGCCCCACAATATCATTATGAAGCAAGCATCTAATTGCAACATCTTTGGTGAGATCTTTATTTCAATCTCCACACCTTTAATCTGGAAAAAGTCAACACATTATAAGCGATACAAGTTAGAAGTAAATATAATAACCAAAACATAGACATCAAAGTCAATTGGGTCATGAAGACAGATTTAAACAAGAAAGCATGACATCATAAAACAGATGTCAACATTAAGCTAAAACGTAAAGCATTCACGTTAAACTACGACGGTGACGTTTAACAATTTAAATTAAACTGTAGACTTAAAAGTATGATGTCAATGTTAAATTAAGACTTCGGCGTTAAACTAAGAAGATGACATTAAACTTAAGATGTCAACATTAAGCAAAGACCTAGATGTTAAGTTAAATTAAGATGTACACCTTAGACTAAGTCAAAACTTCAAAATTGAGACATTTAAGTTTGGAACCCACTTGGACATAGAGCTAGTGTTGTATAAATAAATGTAGAAGTGTAAACTTGTCTGGGGTGTAGACGTGTGAGAATGATTTTTCATCCATAAATGGACTGGTGATTAAAATTAATTTTGTAACAAACAGCGTTCCATACTACATGACAATATTTGTATGAAGGATTGTAGTCACAAATTTTGCGACCAGAAGTTACAGAACATGGAAGGAAGTCGGTGGTGGCTTTCATCAGCACTTGATAAATAGCTTGATCAATAAAAATAAATAATGATGTCATGCCAGACTAATGATGTCATACATTTATCAGCAGAATTCTTTGATCATAATAACATGTATGTAATTCTACCCTGCATTGCAGTAACTAATTAAAAGATATGAAAATTTCAAAGTGGAGTTTAGATGTCTAACTTCGACTTTGACAATCAAGAGCTCCCATTGCCCATAGCCTTGCAAGGACCAAGACCAGGCCTATAATAGTAGGAATGGTATCATTCAGCTTGTCTGAGATGGCAATGTGAGTGTAGATAGCATCTGCCATGAAAACCAGGAGAACCCACGTGGCAAGCACAGCTGGTCGAGCACGACCAAAGAGCAGGAGACCCACACAAGCGATCTCCACTACACCCACACACAGCATGTAGAATTCCGGATTCAAACGTAGAACACTAACAAGAGGAATACGGGCATACCTTTGGAATTTATATTCCTATAAACAACAAGTCAAATAACTCTGAAAGAATAAGTTAAAAATAGAAGAGAGCAATAAGAATGTTAGATCTAACCATTATGTAATAGAGGAGGCAAGTGTCTTGTGATGTATTACTCAGGCATATATAAATTGGGCAAATATTACTGAGACTTGAATTGTAGGAAACTCACTCACCAGTTCGTAGCTTGTTTCTTGGGTAATTCCTGGCACAACTTTTATCAAACCTGCCAAAGCAAATATAACCACTAAAAGAGCAGTTGAGATCTGGTAAACAAATTTGGTAGGCTGTCAGATCAGATCTTTCTCGAGATAAATAATAGTGTGAACAAGACTAATTTTAATACTGTACAAATTCATTTTTACTAGCTACGTTGTACTTATATTCTTAATGTTACTACTACATTCATTTAAAATGTTCGAGAAACCTTCATCAGTTGTGAGATGGTACAATTGATGAAGGCTTCTTAAATTGTTCCATCTCACAACTGATAAAGGCTTCTCGAAGCCGAAACGTCTTGCTATTAAATATACGAATTAAACAATTACATTAAGTCGTAAGTATCGTAGGTAAAGAATCGTCATTTGGGCTCAGATCATCTTGCCATGTCGTGTGATAGGCGGCTGAAGAAAATAGTCGCACGCGCGGTCACACTGTGGCGTCTCTTGGATCTTAGAAACCTGGAGTCGTAGGGACGCTTCATTGCGCTTTGCAAATTTTGGGGTTGGTTAGTAAGGACGACTGGGAATATTTATTCTGATTACCGTTGCAAGTGGACCGATGGGTTTACTATTATTTTTCAAGGCACTGTTTAAGGTATACCTGCAGAGTTCCTAGACCTTGTTTTGTTGTTTTATTCGTAATTTTTCCCCCTTCAGAATTGCATAATCCACCTGTGCCAATTCTGGGCTAAATGTGTTGGTGAAAGAACTACCAAAGAATTAGCCTGTGACAGGTAAAATTAAACTCTAATGCTCTGTAACTAACATAGGGTATCTAAAATGCTTACAATTATAGAAAATTTTGAATATATTGTAAGACTAATTATGTGAATGATAATTCTCTCTCTTTTAAAAAATTTAATAGTGTGGCGAGTGAGCGAGACACTCTCTGGGGAGGGGTAAATAGAAAATTTATGTAACTCTGAGCAACCCTTCAATAAAGTATCCTACTGTAAGTGTGGCATGAATAACATGACCCATAATTGCTTACTGGAGACATCAAATGACACTTTGTAGCTTTTGCTGTTGTGAGTTAGAAATATGTAACATAGGACCCACTCCGACCCCTTCCCCCCACTCCAAATTGAAGAGCCATAGCCACCTATGCCCTACCCCTTGAATTAGGTTGCATCTTACATGGTTTGGTTTAATTAAAACATTCGAATAAAAAGACACACCAGCTACCCCCAATTGACCAATAGCTACTTGACTACTGTAGCTAATAATCTACAATATTTCGGGCTCAGTTTGCCCTTCAAAGTAGCACAACATAAAAATGATAGCTGAGAGCTGGTGAAGGAGCTAAAGAGAAAGTTATTGGTGATGTTTACATATTATAATGCATGTGAATAACTAGCTAATTTGCTACAGAAAGCCATGAAAGGAATAAATTAAGGTGAATACAATGCAATTTCGCCTGTATCACTGTAGCCTTTGTTCCACAGGCGAATTGCATTACATTCACCTTAATTTTTTCTTTTCATTGCTTTTTGTAGCCAATTAGCTAGTTATTCACATGTACTAGGTGTAGACATAACCAATAACTAGCTTATTAGTTCCTTCAATACTTATACCAGCTCTCAGCTATCACTTTTATGTTGTGCTACTTTGAAGGGAAAACTGAGCCTGAAATATTACAGATTATATAGTAGTCAAATATTGGTCCACCATTACCATTCAAGTGCTTTAATTAACCTAATCCTGGTCACATCAAATGACACATTGTAGCTTTGCTGTTGTGAGTTAGAAAATTGTAACATAATGAGTTGAAAAGAGGAATACAAAAAACGGGGCCAGGATGCCTGAGGGAAAAGAAAAAAAAAACAGGAGAAAGAAACCATGAGTAAAACTAGCTTATGCTACTGCACTCCTAATTTGCACAACTTAATACGTCAGGTGCCACCATACTATATTCATTCCAATTCTTACTAACCCTGGATAAGAAGGTGGTCAAGTGCCACTGTGTGGTGAGTCTTGTATATGCATATAATTATACGATCAACACCACCAAGCTAAGGGCACACATACAAAATGTTATATCTCTCATTTCATTACTTTTTAGTGCGAATATGCGACTCAATGAAGTTGCACTGGACATGGAGACTTTTGAGATGGAGAAAATTAAAATGGAGAAAATGCTGGAGAGCTCAATGCTCAACAATCACAAAATGATCAGTGACTTCAAAGCGATAAAACTCATCAGCAAAGGAGCTTACGGGTATGATGAAAATTTAATTAGAGTGTGAGTGTCTAATTATGTTATTCAGCAAACATTAGCTCGTCAGCCTTTTATGTATTGATTATGTAACCCTCGCAAGAATTATTAATCTTTATCAGCAGTTATGTAGTAATAAAGTGCAATATAAACCTAACTATGTGCTTGGGTATTGTTTATTAGATGTGTTCATCTCACCAAAGACAATAGGACACAAAAGTTGTGGGCCATGAAAAAGATTGGGAAAAGGGACATCATTCAGAGGGATTTAGTGGGTCAGGTATTTGTGGAAAGAGATGTAATGGGCCTTTCTAACAGCCCTTACATCGTCAATCTCCACTGCACTTTCCAGTCAAAGGTAAGTATGGTTTTTGTGTGATAATTTGTCAGACTGTTTTATTGGAATGGCTAAAGGTAATTTTCCTTCACGTTGTACTGTATATGTCTTTAATCAGAAAAGGTAGGGGTCTCAGGGTATTAGTTGTGTAGGGTTGTGCAAACTTAGAAAAAAGAAGAAGCAAAAATAAGAATAAATATAAAAATATCTATCTAGGATAAAAGTTAAGAGGCAATATTTATCCCCTCTTGATCAGGTATAACATTATATTTATCAGTAGAAGTTGTCATAGAGCCTACGATTTTGATTGTCATTCTGTTGCCATATGAAATATTGCAGAAGGATAGTTAAATTGTTCAATGAAAGATTGGTGTAATTTTAGAGATGCAGAATGTATGGAATATTTGTAATTGTATAGATAATAGTTGTCTTCATATCTCTATAGAGCCACCTGTATTTTGTGATGGAGTATGTGGCAGGTGGAGACTTGGCCACACTGATCAAGAACTGTGGCTGTCTCCCTCATGAAATGGCCCAACTGTATTTTGCTGAAACAGTGTTAGCTGTTCAACATATCCACAATCTTGGCATTGTACACAGGGATCTAAAACCTGACAAGTACGTATACTTTTCTATTTTTTCTGGTTTGAGAATAGCTATAACTACTTTTGGACAGTCCATTCATTTATACATCATTTTTGTCTTTTTTTTGTAGCTAATAATATGTTCTTAAACATGTCAAAACTAGAATGTCAATATTCTCATGTTCTACAGATTTATATCATTGACAATTGTAATTATTGTGTGTATTATATGCTCATAGCATTCTTGTAACTGCTGAGGGGCACATCAAAGTTACTGATTTTGGATTGTCTGTGATTGGACATCAGAACAGTAAGAAATAGTGAAGTGTTAGCTACTATTAAAGTAATCATGACTATTTAATGTTCCATGTTTGTAGACTTCAACTGTAGCCGAACTCTAGGTACACCTGACTACATGGCTCCTGAAGTCATTCAAGGGTTTGCCTGCAGCTTTGCATCCGATTGGTGGTCAATGGGAGTTATTCTTTATGAAATGCTGATGGGAGCTACACCATTTACAAGTAATACTGTCCAGGAACTGTTTGAAGAAATCGAAGATGGTAAGTGTATAGAATTGTTTAATACACGTATCACATCTGCTATTTATATATTTTAGAGACTCGCACTATTCCTTGGGCAGACGAAGAGGAAGATGATGTCCTTCCAGAGGCAAAGGATATCGTCACCAAATTGCTATGCACAGATCCTTCTCGACGACTGTCACTACAGGAAGTCAAACAGCACAGTTTCTTCAACACTCTAGAGTGGTGCAGTTTACTGGAGCAGATGCCACAGTTCATTCCGGAGTTAGAAGGCGACGACGACACAAGCTATTTTGACAGTAAGCTTATGTACACTGTAAATCTACCACGTGTATTTGAAATCAATTCAAATTGATCAGGTCATTGTTGTGAGCAGACAATCAAGTAGTTAATGTATTAGCTACATGTATTTTCCTCCCATTACAGCACGTGAGGATCGCTACTTGTATTCTCAGGAGAGTGAAGATGAAGACAGTAATGATGACACTCTCCAATCCTCCTTCTCCTCCTGGTGATATGCCCCCTTCCATCAGGGAGGGCATATCTGGGGTCTTGTAAGTTTCTAAAAAAACAAGTATTAATTTATTGTTTTATACAGTGACACTAGAAATAGATAGTTAGATGACATCATTTTAACAATAACACTTGATATTCAATGTAGGTGTTGTTATTTCTTTTTTGTTTTTTGCTTTATATTTTTTCTTCTTGTATACACGAAATACCTGTATATCTATTTATAAGTGTATGTAAACAATGAGAATAATTATAAATGTTATATTTTCTTGTAGGGTTGGTGATACGTTTCAGTGTTTCGTCTTTTTTGTTGTTGTTTTTTTGTTTTGTGTGTTTACAACTTGGAATTTGGAAACTGGATGCAATGGTTATACAAAGTAAGTGTCATTTTATTTTGGTGAACTGTTTTTATGTGTAGCTACTTTATTCAAGTTCCATTATTTAAGCTTTCAACAAACATTGATTACAACAGAAAACAGCCCATAGTATGCAATTGATTATTATGCGGGGATCAATTTGCTATATTTTAAGCTACTGGTAGATATTAGACGCATGCATGTGTAGCGAATGTTCTGATAGTTTACTTTTCGGTCTGCTTTATTTATATTGTCAGGATATGTATGCTGGTTGTATATTTCATACGATGATGAATCCTGCTCAAGATGGAGAAGATTTAGTGAAAGTAACTGAGACCATCAACTCGGATATGATATTAGAGCGGATGATTTCGTAGTAAAATGATCTATCTATTTCTGGTTACAGTATACACAGGACAATGTACTCAACATCGGTAAGTTTTTCAGATTCACCAACCAACCAGTTTACTGTATATGTAATCCAATCAACTAGTAAAACAATGTTATATCATTATATAGAGCATTCATTTTGGATTGAATTTATTGGCAAGTGGAATTGTTGGAGTTATCTCTCTAATATGTGTAAGATAGCAATGGCAGAAGTAATAACAAATGGCTGAATACATGATTATACAAGTGCTGAAGTGAGAGCTAATTCAAGTTTTAATCATGTTCTCTCATACCTGAGGATAATATTTTGCTCAAAACATGATGATGAAGGATGTTCAGCAACCAACTGTGAAACATTTAAGAATTATAGTCAAAAGAAAAGTAAGAAAATATAGGGTAATCTGATAAACTAGCTCAACTTTTTCAAATTATTATATGCTTCTATATTATTTTGTAGATTGTCTTGCAACTCCGGACAGAATCCACTTGAAATATGCTGTGAGAAGGATATCAAATATCAATAAAGTTGAACAAAAAAAAAAAAAAAAAAAAAAAAAAAAGGTTGCCATATTGTAATCTATGTGCCATCAGTGGTAGCTAGAGTTAGCTAGCTATTACTGTATGGTACATAGATCACAATATGGCAACCTTTATTTTCTGGAGTACGAACAAAGCAAAAATTTGTCACTCTCTCAGTTACAAAAACAACTTGAATATAATATGTTTTTATAAATAAACTGCTTTATTTTACTGTAAAATATTGGTGTAGAAGAGATGGCTTTTGTATCTATTGGAGAAGTTGATAGTAATAACTGAAGTTGAAGATGTACACACATGCACACTTAGCTACACAGACAGTGTAGTTGTCACTATTTCCTGCTCCTTCCAGTGTATTTAACACTTATGTTGGTGCGTATTTATGGCAATACCATTTAAATCTGTTCTGTTTGTGTAACATGTTAAAATCTTGACAGACTACCTGTAAACTATGGGTGAAAACAAAGATGTAATTTGTTTACATACTATACAATAATAACCAAACAATGCAAAAAAAATTAATAAAGTGCTGGCAAGGCAAAAGATTGTACAATTACAAGTTCATAAATAATAAAAAAAACAAAAAAACAATAACATCAATAGGTAAAAAAAAAAGCTAACAACCAGATGGACGAGTAATAAATAAATCATTAAGAAAAGGATTACATGGTGATTGTTCCCAGGACAGAGGAAAAGTTCCCTAGCTATACAGCCTCTGGGAGATGCTGGGAAAGATAGTTTCTAGCCTGTGGCTCTCCTGTCTCCACCACTATGCGGTGCTTCAGCAAAGCCATAGACTTTGGACCCACAGCACCCATGGTCTCACTGGCTATAGGTGAGAACCAATGACTTGGTGGGAGGCTGCTATACTTCTCCTCCTTCCTCTCTTCAGATGCTGCAGCAACTTTCCCAGGTCCTTGGGTTGCATGGGCTCTGTACAAAGGAGCAAAAGTATCCAGACAGGTTGCATCCCACACAAGCAAACAACCTGACTTCCATGAAGCCAGAGTCACTCCATCTTGTCTCTTTCCATCTGACCTCATTAATCCTGATGGTTCCAGCCTGGAAGGAATGTGAACAGATGTCAATGCTCTCTTCATGATGTCATTCAGAGCAGCATGACGTTGGTGCCTCCCCTCACTCCGTCTACAGCTGAGTGCATGTCTGCCCAGTTCTTCAACCTCGGCCGAGCAATGCCTGTCTGATGTGGAGAACACACTGGCTTTCCAAATCGGAGGCCCACAGCAATGTGCACTGTGTTGTCATCCATGCGAAGCCCAAAGGAAGACACTGGCAGAGCCCTCAACCATCCTCCTGATTCCTTGTCAGGTACTGAAAGAAAGCAAGCATGTTCCTCATCATTGATTGCATCATCCAGGAAATGTTGAGCAGGTGATGCAGTCCTTATGGAGTCCCATGCTTTTTGACTGTGGGTTGAGATACAACTTAAACTTGTTAATTTGTTAGTAAACTCGAGATAATTGCAGTCTGTTGCTGATCACATAGCTATGACTGTGTGTGCTGCACACAAGTTTAAAAATTCCTTAAAGAATCATTTCAGTCACTGGTTCAGTCACTCATTTTACAGGTATGATTTATCCCAGGCAAAGGACTTATTTGTTGTGTGTGTAGGTATTCTAGGATGAAGAAGTAAAAAAGTTTTCATATTATAGCAGTGCTCTTTCCCATTACTCCACTATAGCTAATATACTTGTACACATGCCTGCATGACTTATTTTATTCTCAACCTGCTATTATAATGAAAATTAGCAGAAGTGAGTTATAACACAAATCAATACTATTACTATAATACCAGCAGCACAGTAGATAACTAATGTAGCTACCATGAAGTAAAATGGAAAGTTAGCTACAAATCTGGTCGACAAACATAATACTACATATAAAAGTATAAGTCAATCACTACTCAATTCCCATTACAATATTTGTCTTGTTATACACATAAGAGTACTATGTGTGGTTACTATATAAGCGATTTATACAACCTTAAAAAGTGTTGTAGCATAACAATGTCGGCACAACTGTTCATATGTAAACTATTGGCAAAGTCACAACAAACAACATTTTCCAGTATACTCTCCTGACTTCTCAAGGCAGCACTTTCCCTTTTGGCAGCAAGGAGGAGGGGGTGGAATAGGCATGCACCCAGCAAAGCCACATGCTACATTGCAGCTCTCTCCAAGAGGAACACAAAAATCTGAGAGGAAAAATATAGATAATAGATGGTTATAGATAAATGTGATGAAAGGATGACTAAATATACATAGCTAGCATATATCAGTGCAACAATATCACTTTGTAGAATGAAAAGGGTGACTAAATATACATAGCTAGCATATATCAGTGCAACAATATCACTTTGTAGAATGAAAAGGGTGACTAAATATACATAGCTAGCATATATCAGTGCAATAATATCACTTTGTAGAATGAAAAGGCATATGGTATTGTGTAATATTGTAAAAAGAATTGTAACTAGCGAATCATTAGCCAAACTTAGCTAGCATACCATTGTTGTCTTTAGTTGAGATTTCAACCCCAGCAGATGTGCTTGGAGTTTGACATGCTAGTAATGCAGTGACAATTGGAATGAAGATCAATGATACCGCCATGGACACTCTCCGCTCTTTTCTCTGCTAGCTAGTCCGCGCGAGCGCGTTGGGGGGGAACACCACTGACTGTGTTTGTTGTTTACCATGACTCACGTGACCAATAATTCCACGTCGGCGACCTTTTACCTTATCCTTAAGCAAGCGGAAACCAGCAGCGCTCGTTTTAGAAAAATGCAAACGAGCGCTGCTGGTTTCCGCTTGTGAATCGAAAATGCACTTTGACCCTAGTATAGACAATGATTACCTAGTTAAAAAAATCAATATTAGCGGTCAGTGACAGCAAAGAAAATGAATTAGTGAATTCAATGTTATTGCAGCTTTTTACTGAATTACTGCATGTATAATGTAACCCATCAAACTTTACACATACAACCTGAAAAAATGGATGATTAATTAGTTAAACTGTTCATATTCAAATTTATGTACATGAAAACATTATCAATCAATACAATGGCCTTTAATTTCAGTTAATAAACTACAGCAAAAACAACACGTGGCCTCAAAGTTCATAGTCAATAGTTAAAAAAAACAACAACAATTTTTTTAAACCCAACAATAACATGAAAGTTTGATGACAATTCATCCTTGAGAGGATAAAAGCTGGTTGTAACGCCTTGGCTGACATTTAGAACGGTTTCTATAAATTCCAATGACAAGGATGCTTGAGAAGAAGCATAGTGCTACCAGCAGAAGAGCCAATGCAACATAAAGACTTGACGAGCCAACTTTGCCTGATAAACCATTTGGCTTTCTAGTTGCAATGCTGTCAGTTGTGGGATTGTTGCTAGGAGAATTCTTGGGATTGATGAATTCGGTTAAAAGTACATTGCTACCATCAGCAGTCTCAATGCTGATGTGTTGATAACTTGAATTGCTCATGAATTTTTTAAAAACAACAGCTGGCTTGTTACCATCATAAAAAATTGGGTATAGAGTATTGATGGCTCGTATGATCACATCCTGTTGTTTGATTTCGTACCAGATTTGTGACATGTTGGCATACCCAATTATCACCAAATCCAGGGCCATATCAGGAGCATAATTTTCGACAGTAACTGTGCCACCCACACTTGTAATGTTGTATGTGTCGTTGCCATTACCTCCGCTGAGCATATCATAGCCTGATCCAGGAGAAAGATAATCATTGCCTCCTTGGCCTATCAACACATTATCTTTATCATCTCCTTGAAGGACATCATCATATTCAGTCCCGTATGCATTTTCAATGTTAACTATTTGATCCTGAAAGCCTCCATCATGAATGCAGATTCCAGTGATTAAATCTAATTCAATGCCACTTTCTTGTGAAACAACTCCATTATAAATAACAGTGTCAATCCCTTCCCCACCATCAACTTGATTGGATCCAGATCCAGGAGATATAATATCATCTCCTTCATTTCCTCTGAGAACGTCATCACCATCTTCACCAAGTAAGGTGTCCACACCGGATCCTCCATCAATAACATCATCACCACTACCCCCTTTGAGTACATCATTCCCATCTCCACCTTGTAATAAGTCTCTGCTAGCCCCACCTACCATTGTGTTGTTATGCCTATTTCCAATAAGAGTATTCTGGTATCGACTGGAACCAAACACAGAGCGAACTTCAGAAAAGTCTGGGTGGGCTGCCAAGTGGATGTGCTGACCAACAATCACCTGAGCTGTATTTATGGATACTGGAGTCAGCTTGCTGGTGCCATTAACAGCAACTGGAAGAACAAATGAAATGCCATCACTGGTGGTTATAAGCAAATGACGGGCTTGTTTTAACAACTGGAAGTTATAGTCCACTATCTTGATTCCAACCAAACCATCCCCAGAGAGAGACGTCAGGCGAATATCCATCCCACTAACTTCAACTTGAATACTTAAAAATGGTACCATAAATAGAATAGTGTCAGTAAGTTCATCCTCTGCATAGTTGTTTATGATGTTATCTTCTCCATAGGTTGATCGAATAACATATGTATCACTTCCATTACCCCCTTGCAAATAGCTATTCCCCTTTCCTGGATCCAAGTAGTTGTCAAGAGAATTTCCAAGGATTTGATCGTCTCCTTGTGACCCCACCACACGTTGTATATTAGCCCATTTTCCAGAGAGTATGAGTTGGACATCTGATGTCAAGTTAGAATTGTCCACAGCTTTAGCAATCTTTTCAAACTTTGTGGTATCATTGGGCAATCCAAATGTGACTCCATCTGCTGAGCGAATGACCATGTGCTGACACCTTCTCCCATGGAACCAGTTCTTCAGAGTCACTTCCACATTATTTCCTGAAAGCATTGCATCTGATTCAGAAATATTCTGTGAGTCTATGTCATCAAACTTTGCTGCAAATAAGAGTGTGTCAATGTCAGTATCAGTGGCACAGTTCATTATGATTTTGCTTCCATCATTTTCTTTCACAACATAAGTGTCAGCTCCTTCCCTACCTTCCAGATAGTCAAACCCTTGTCCTCCAGTAATATAGTTGTCTCTAAGATTTCCAATTATACTGTCATTGTCTGAAGTTCCAAACACTGTCAGCACTTGGGCATAGTCTTGATTGCTGTTGAGATCCAGTTTTCTGGTGTAAGGGTCTCCGTAAGTAACATTAGGTTCAATGTCAGACATGTTTATTATCAATGACTGGTATGCAACTGTTGCATTCTTGATTGAAGAAACTTTGATTAAAGCTTTGTCTTCAGTAACTACTACAAGGTGACGATAAGTTTCATTCAAGAACCAGTTGACTATCACTGCTCCAGTATTTGAATTCTCGAAATCTTCATTACCGGTCACATTGTCATGTGATATGTACAAATGATTGGATTCATCATGGCTACTGAACAATAATTCATCTAAGTTAGCACGTATGACCAGTGAATCTGCAGCACCATCTGTGGCAAAATTGTCAATGGTGTCAACTCCTTTACCAAAGTCAATTGTATACGTGTCCTTGCCATTGGCTCCAGTCATTCTGTCATTGCCTCCGGCTCCATTGAGTTGATTATCAAGGTCATTGCCATACAGAGTGTCATCGTATTCAGATCCAACAATTGTGACTACTTCAGAATATATTGGCAGTCGTGAGTCATAAACCACAGGAATGGTAGAACTAGATCCACTCAACGCATAAGCAATCATGTCAACTTCTTCGGTGATGGTAGCTGAAACTTTAAAGAGAACTCCATCGCCTGTCTTGAAGATCATCCTCTGGTGAGTCACATCAAGAAACCAGTTCAGTATAACAATTCTATGGGTGTTTGATGAGGTTAGATTCAAGTGAAAGCCAGCTTTTCTAGCAGTGAGCTGAGAGTAGTCCAAGTTGATGATCATGGTGTCATCCTGACCATCACCAGCATGGCTATTGATTGCAGTAAAAGTGGATGTAGAGTTTATAAAGTAGGCATCTGAACCTTCATTCCCTTCAACATAAGTAGGCTGTGGTCCCAAATAGAATGTATCATTGCCACCTCCTCCATACAGAGTATAGTGGTAGTCATAAAGATTGTAACCCAACTGATTTACTGTCTTGGGAGGAAGCTCTTGAACAGCAATAAATTTGTTATTGTGAGAGTTTCCATAATATGTTCCGTGAAGGGTATCTTTTTCTCCAGATACTTTCGATATTACAGTTTTACTGTCGACTGGGATGAACCACGCAAAGTGAATGGTAATTTTCTTAAAGCTGATTGAGTGGGATTCACCAATACCCAATATTATATCTTCAACTCCTTGAGTGTCAAGGTCATGTGTTTCGTGGATCTGATTACCATCTGCAGTAACAGCTTGAAGAGATAATATAGAGTGCCCGTCTTCTCCCAAGTGAAATTCAATATCTCCTCCATTCCATGCTGCACTACCTCCAGCAAAATTTATCTCTGAGGGATCTGACCCATTATCTTTCAGAATATTGTAATAATTTCTGTAGTCAGACATTTTTTCAAGCAACTGACGATCTGTATTGTATTGGTCATTAAGCTTGTGTACATCACCGATGACAGCAAAGGGATTAAGATTGTGAATTATGTCCTGGATAATGTTAATGACTCCATCTAAAATTCCTTTGAGCACTGCTACAACTATTTGACCCACAGATGCATGTGGTGGAAGGGCATGGAGTTCTTTGCTGATGTCTGCATAAAAGTAGTCTACACCCATTTTTATCACCGATAGTGCAGCTTCTAGAGGAGCAGCGTCAGGTCCAAGTAAAGACAGAACTGTTGTTGCTATATCAAATGCTCCGTCTATGTAGCCAAGAGTGGTGTGCTTTTTGAAATCCTGGTAAATATCATAGATCCCATATAGAGCCTTGATCACTGGACTAAATTCCTCCTTTAGTTTATTAAACTTGCCAATGAGTGATTTGACTTCATCTTTAGTACTCTTCACAATATCACCAACTTCTCCAATCACAGATTTTGCTGCTTTCTCAGAAGATGGCTTCAAAGCTTTACCAAGAAATTCTTCCGCAGCTTTGCTAACACCTGTAATGTCTCCAATTGTTTTTAAATTCTTTCCCAGACTAAATGCTCCTTTGAGGATGTTGATTAGATTACCACTTTCCAACTGATTTATGGAGTTGGCTATTCCCATCACCGCTTTCACCAGTTTATCCCCCTTCTTCAGCACATCATCGATAGGCTTAGTTTTGTTAGAAAGAGACATGATTTTCTCAAGAAGCGCTTTCGATTGCAAGTGTGACTTGACCAAATTAGTGGTTAACTGCTCTATTTCACTGTAAGACTGGGAGACTTCTTGCACGAAAAATTTGACAACATCACTCTCCTCGTCTACTTCAACGGAGTTGGGTACAATAAGATATTTCTTTCCAGTTTGTAGTTCCTTTGCATGCAGTTCGTTCAGTAGGACTTCACTCACATATGCGTGGTCATTGAGCAATGCAATGGAAGCCTGGACTGGTAAAGTTTCAGCATCAATACTAGAGAAGTCTATGATATTAGTTCCAATAACACCAATTTCAGGAGCAGACAGGTTGGTAGACAGGAGTTTATCCAATGACTCATGCAATTCAAACACTCTGAGATTATTTCCTGAAAATGGTGGCAATGAGCCAATTCGTTCAAATCTGGACAAGATGGAATTTAGAATTATAGTGTCATTAGTAAGTATAGAAGCTGGAGGACGGTCTCTTGATCCCTTAATGGTAGTCTTGTCAATGTGAGAAAACCAAGACTTAGTTATTGCAGCCATTCTTTGTATTACTTCATCTAATATTTTGCCTGTCACGTTGCCTTGAAGTGAAATCCTCCCCATGCCAGCCTGTAGCAAGTCAAGGCCAGCTTTTCCAGTGATTCTGCTTGCCATGGGATGACTGCTAAAAAAGTACTTAATGCTCAGATAGTTATACCTTGCCAGATCTAAAGACATCATGTTGGTGAGGTGAGCTTGAAAACTATGAATAGCTTCAGAAAGAAACATAGTAATTCCACACTGGGCATTAAATAGGCTCTCCATGTTCATGTCTATGGCACTATTCAGTCCATTGATCCAAGCAATGACATCATCAAAAAAATGACTATCAGTTCTCAATTGGATAGCCGGGCATAAATCTTGGCCTATTTGCCACTGTGCCAAAATGGCCTCTAATTGAGCTCTTCCATGGCTTGAGTTGACAGCAAGTGCAATAATTCCACCCACTTTGACATGAAAAGTACCCTCGTTCATTGTAATTATCCAGTTTCCAAAGCGATAATATACTTCTGTATCATTATGGTCTGATGGACCCTTTTCTCCATAATAATGAAGCTCTTTTAATAAATCTGTTACATTCCGAATTTCTATTACTGGTAAATTTTTAATGTCCTGAGCCTCAGGTAAAAGTAATACTTCGCTGTTAACAGCAAGTCCTCTCCCAGCTGGTATATTCGAGTAGGTCATTTGGGCACTTTTGTTTAACCATTCAAAAGCATATTCATCAGTTATAGCATACGAGGTAGGACGGTTTGACTGTAGCTGAAAGTCTGTTACAAACACCTCAGTTTCACTGGGAAGAATTCCGAAGTATGGTGACTTCAAGCTGTAATATCTCGCAGATATTTCAAGGTGCTGTATTTGATACTGGTCACCTGTAAATGAACCTTCCCATATTTGAGAGGGGGCAGCATGCTTCCATTCTATACTACTTTGGTTGATGCCTAGCTTAAGCTGTCCTCTTAGCTCACTTCCGCTATGATCGACTGCCATAATAGCTGACTGGAAAGTCACTATTGTGTGATATTTCTGATTATTCCTAAGCTGGTCCATGAATAATTCCAAAAACATTGCATTATCTGATGGCTCTGTTGTAATAATGTCGATTTGTCCGATATCACCGTCAGCAAGTTCAGATGTGGTGATACTGGCTAGATCTTTGGCAGAAAATCCAGAGACAGTTGTCACATTGTCAATGCCTACAACTCTGACAACTGTCTCCAGCCATGTGAATGGCTTTCCAGGACCAATGGGCAGAGTTTGACACATATCGCAAACTTGAAATTTCTTGATGTTGGCATTCCATTGGGCAGGCTGTAACAGCTGCAACACTTCACTCCATACTAAAACATATGATGAAGTATCGTGCTCTTGATAGAGGAGTTGGCCTATTTGATGGATTTTTTGATGGCCATCCATAACCAGCACCACTTGCTGTTGAAATGAAAGGGAATCAGAGCCTTCGACAGAAAAAATGCTCATAACAAGAAGAAAAAGCAATTTGAGCCTTGAAAGATGGCATTTTTGTGATTTCATATCTAAAGCAAGAGAACAGATCGATCAATTAGCTACCATTAACATTACTACACTTAACTATACACTTGTTGGCCATTACAATATCATTTCTCAGACTGATTGATTTGGCTATTCCTAATCAGGTATCAATATCATAGGTGCAAAGTTTCTGCAATGAAAAAAGGGGCATTATATATTTTGGCCTGACCACACCCATTTTAGACAAACTCATTAATTAAATTGTACTGCCTCGTTGGCTGGGACAAACAAGAAAGAGACAAGAGATTATATGATGATAGTAAGAGTTTACACTAAATCTTGACAACTATAGCGCTCTTGGCAATTTTTTGGCCTTAGGAGGATTAATTACAACATGAAACTAAGCTCCCAGAAAAAATTAATGTAAAAATATTAGATGTGTTTTCTCTCTTTCACAGGCTTCTTTAAACAATACAGAATTAAAAATATTTGGTCGCCATTGGGAATCAAACCCAGGACCACTTACATAACGCACAAGTGCTCTGCCACTGAGCTACGACAGACAACCAGCCGGCAAACAAACACTCCAATTCTGTATTTATACTGTTAAGGGGTACTGCTATGATATAGTCTCACTCTCAACAGACCAACGAAAATTCTCGTTGAAATTTTTTTTGCATAATTACAGTTTGCTGAATGAGCAATATTTAGTCTTGGGTTCCCCCCAAGTTTTTATTGTGCAGCCAAGGTTGGTAAATTGGGATAACTGTTGTTAAAGTTCTTTAATCAGGTGGGACCGGAACAAGATCATCAAAATCATGAGTGTCCCACTCAATTCGGGACAGTTGGCACCTATTCAATATAGCTCAAGCAATGAAAAGTACAGATGTAAATGATGTCTAGCTCAACACTCCAAGCGACACTCATCATAATTATTATAGCTTCAATGTGAAACCCCAATTCTAGTACTCCGTCAACTTTTTAGCATAGAGCAAAACTACCATGGGCAGAAAGAAATTGTTTGTTCACATAATTATGACATGATGATGGGAAGCATTACCCACACCTATGCAGAGTTGACAGCTTTGTGTTTTGTAAAAAAAAAAAATCAGCCCAAAAGTAGCACAATAAAAGGTCTTAATTATGGTCATTCTGAGTAAGTTCATACCCAAATCAACTGTTAATTGTCGGTAATCAGAGCATGACTGGCAGACAAACAAACTATTGTACACTTTTTTATGGCCTGTCCATGCATACATGATAAGTATGGTCGTGACTGGAAACTGATCAAGATTCTCCAGATGCAATTTGTGCTGCCATGCTCCAAAAATACTATCACATTTAGGAAAAACAATAAAAAATCCTACTGGTGATATTTTCCAACTATCAATATTCCATGCAGTAGTATAACCACGCGTATTAATTCTCTGATAGTCACATAGCCACTCAACAGTCACCAATAAAAAGAAAAAAAACATGTTCTGCTGCTTATCACATGCTGACTCGGGCAGTGTTAGGACAATGTATATCTGAATATGTGTGCAATCAGGCAATTTCCTCCAAAACAGGGGGGAATCCCTGGGAAAATGTGCCACCACAAACCCAATTACCTCATTATAAAAACAGGCACATGACCTGCAGTTAATTGCTCTATGTAAAATGTGGCTACATGCTAACGTTATGCATTGTATGTACAAGTGTACTCTGACCCTGTGATTATATATAATATATATATGTGACTACCTTTGCTAGAAAGATTTTTTGACACAATACCAAACATCTAAATTTGGAAATTGAGCTTGAAAGAGCCAACACACAGTAATTCAAAATGGACATGTTACTGTATGATACTTACAACAAAGTTGTGCTGTTCTCTGCAGGTATTCCGATCAGACCACCATCATATTATTATAACAATTGAGCTATAGGTTATAGCTGACGGATGAATTAATGTGCGTGTGTTGCCCATTAGCCCTAGAATTTCAGTGAGCCCACTAGTTAGCTGATAGCTACCACTTCCTTTTCCCAATGCTGCTTTTTTAATTTGCATAGCGCCCACAAACGTCACAAACGTACCTAGATCTTGCCGAATGACTACGCAGAGATACGAAAAAATCGGAGCAGAACTGTAATTCGTTCAAAGTGGCACAACCTGCACCATAAAACGCTGGCAGCAACGCCTGGGCGGGTCTGACTAAACACGGACCCTGACCGGACCCTCACGGACTGGACTAAATTCGCGAAAAACTCGCGCACAGCGATCTCGCATGCCGGACTTCGTGTAAACTAGTCTCTCCACGTCCAACTTATTGATAATGCCTGTTTCTTATTTGGTGGCAATGAGTGGAAGAGAAATATCTGTTACTTGGCAAAAAAAAAAGAAGCACAGACAGCACTAATAAATGGGAATTATTTTGTTGTCAGTGATGCTTCCAGCTTTGGTGAAATTATATAACCATATTTAAAATAGTTGACAGTACACAACCTCAACAGGATTATCTTAAAGAACTAATGTCAACATAGCATTGTTGTATGCATGTAATAGTATTCCACTACTTTATTACATTAAATTATAATCATTCTTGTTGCCATTGCCATAATAATAACAATGATAACACAACAATTACACTATTAGTAATAAAACTATAATTACTACTATAGCTATATTGTTATTGTTATTGTGGTTATTATTATTATTTATTATTATTATTATTATTGTTATTATTATTATTATTATTATTATCATTATTATTATCATTATTATTATTATTATCATTATTATTATCATTATTATTATTATCATTATTATTATTATTATTATTATTATTATTATCACTATTATCATTATTATTATTATTATCATTATTATTATTATTATTATTATTATTATCACTATTATCATTATTATTATTATTATCATTATTATTATTATTATTATTATTATTACAGGTGCCTGTGAGCTAATGAATGAGGTGCTGAAATACAGTAGATGAAGCAGGCCCAGAGGGTCACAGATATAGATCAAGGTGGCACTGATAAAATTGAAGAAGGCACTGATATACTGTTTGTGGTGTCAAAGCGACACACAGAAATTGTGTTTCTTGACTTTGCCAAAGCCTTTGATTCAGTCCCTCACAATGAACTCCTATACAATAACCGGCATTACTCGCTTATCTCACACACTCGGCTGTAATTATTATCTCTTTAATTTCCTTTATTTTATTTTATTTTAGTTTTTCTTTTAGCTACCTAGGCTGCTCTGTTGTATTTAGAGTTTGTCCTTCATCCACCCTTTTTATCACATTACACACTTATTTTAATTCTCTTTGTTATTTACGTGGTTGTAAAGTTAAAGGTTATAGTAGCTGTCCTGTCTATTTGTCTCTTTGCCTGTTTGTCTATCAGTCACGCTCTGATTTTGGAGACTACTGACAATTAACCGTTGATTCATTTAAGTATGAAATTACTCAGAACAAAAAAAAAAGTCACCTGAATCTTTGAAAACCAATGGATATGGAAAAATCTTTGGGGAAAAAAAATTGGGTTGGTCATAGAATTGAAATGTTCGGTTGTGGCGTTGGCCGATCCAAACATTTTTTAATCCTGTTTGTGAAAGAGAGAGAATACATCTAATGATTAAAATAAGGTTGAGAAGTGCAAGATAGGCTTGTTTTATTTTTCTTCAGCAATCAACACTATGGTTAGCATGGAGCAACTCACTAACAGTTGGAATAGCTACTGGAGAGAAAGAACAGTTTATACTCCACTGTTAGAAAAGAAAGTATATACAGTAGGACTTTTCCCAGCGTCTACGCTAGTGGCCATTTAGCCGTAGGCTAGGTGGGGTTAATGTTAGCTACGTATCCATTACCACTGACCCCAATCCCGTTAGTCTGTACAACCGCCTAACCCTTTCTTACCTCCTGCAGGTTGCCCTGCTGTCCTGGAATCCACAGCCATGCTGTGTAGGTATGGCAGAGGCAGGACAGAGGGGGGGGCGTGGCTAGCAGCCCCTTTATTCCCCCCCTCCGCCATCCACCCCCTTTATTCATTGGTGTGGATGGGGGTTACCCGAGGGCAAGTGTGGGGCAAACCCCACGCCCTTCGGCCCCAACAGGAGGCTCGCCGACTCCCTACCCCCAACACACCTGTCCTGCCCCCTGCCCCAGCAATTGTTGCTTACTACATGCACCCACACTTCCACCCACATTGTATTATTAACTATTTATATATTAATTCTTACATGTTGACGACACAACAAAGTGAATGCTATGAGGTTCAATGCCGTTAAAGTCCACCGTGATGTTTCTCTCCTGTAGACGCCCTTAGCAGAGTCTACCCGAGTAGTTTGCCAGCTGTTCCCGTGGGATCTTTACATACTCCAAGTATGCCAGGCTGCTCCACCGGCCAAGTGTCTTAATCACCGCATCCTCTATACCTCTCTCCGCTGCTGTGGTAGCGGCACCTATCCTGAAGCTGTGGCCACAGTACTTGCTCTGGTCTAGACCCGCTTTTTCCAACACTTGTCTCAACTCTGTCACCAGCCTCTGCCGGGTGAGGTACCGCCCATCTTGGTATCTGAACAATGGCCCCTCCTGTCTGCTCCCGACAGCCAGGTACGCCAGGACTGCCACTACAGGGCATATCGCAGTGCCTGTCTTCCCCAGGTACAGGTGAACACCTTGTCTAAACGGGTCGGTCTTAGACTGTTTCAGGAAGACCTGCAGGACCCTGGGGTTAGCCTGGTTGTCTACGGCAATGTCTGACCTCGTTAGGTGCACTGACGGGTCAAATTCGTGGTCGCTGGGTACGGTCATCTCCCCCGAGCGGAGGAATCCGAAGAAACCGAGACAGCATGCTGCCCAGAGCATCACCTTGTCCGGCTCCCTGCTCTCACCCTCCCAGATTGACTTGATTCTCCGGAGAATCGCTGGAGAGACTGGCAGCCTCTCTCGTTTTCTCACTCCCGCTTCTGCTTCGCAACGTTTCACTCCTCTCAGTGTATACTCTAGCCGGTGCAGCCGGCTGTCAAACGGGTCAGGCATTCCCTCTCTGATGTGTAGATACCGCACCCCCGATAGGTAGCACTTTATCGTTTTGTGTTTCAGCCTCTCGGTAGCCAGCTGGGCCACGAACCGGCACAGACACTGCTCCGTGGTTGGAATTGGTCGTGCTTCCTCTGACCGGCAGAATGCCAGGTACCTTCTCTGTGCACTATTGTAACTCCTCAGTGTTGCAGCCGCCAGGCCCTTCACAAAGTAGTGACGAGCAACTCTGTCCAGCTCGTTTCGGTCCAGTCCGGCTGACTCATCACCAGTGTTTGGAGTACTGTGGCTGGTATGGTGGTTGGATACTGGCTCGCTTGAGGCACCTGCAAATAAAATTGGGGGTAATTATTCCGAGAGAGGGCATCCGCTGCCCCATTGTCCCTCCCCGGGATGTGCTCCGCCCACAAGGTAATATTGTGGTACGCCAGGAAGAAGAAGAGGCTTCTCATCAGGTGCATTGCCCTTTCAATCTTACTCCTTCCCGAGTTCAGTACCGCCACTGTGGCCGCATTATCGCACAAGCACCTGACGGTCTTTCCCTTCCAGTACTGTCCCCACACCGCTGCCCCTATCACTATTGGCAGCAACTCCTTAATCATGATGTTCACTCCTTCCCACGATTGGGGCCACTCTAATTGAAACCAGTCTCCGCTGGAGTTAAAGGCTCCACACCCCCACGAGCCAGACGCATCTGAGGTCAAGGTGATATCCCATCTACCTCTCCTCGCACCTGCCATCATACTCTGCCCGTCCCACTTTGGCAGGAAGTAGAACCACCACTGCAAGTCAGACCTAAAGCCTTTGTTAAGCCTGATGCGGTGGTGTGGCTCTTTAGCAACCGCTAACAGCTCGATCATCCGGCGCAGGAAGCTCCTGCCTGGTCTCACAGCACAGCATGCATGTTGGAGCAGGCCAATCAACGATTGCAGCTCTCGCTTGGTGCTGCATCTCCTACCCTTCCACGACCTGATCTCTCTCTGGAGTCTCTCCAGCTTATCGCTTGGGAGCCGCACTGTGAGGTTCTCCGTATCTAACTCCATGCCGAGGAAAGTTAAAGTGGTGGCTGGGCCTTCAGTCTTGTGCTCTGCAATAGGTACGCCCAACCTCTGGCACAAACCTAATGCTATCTCGAGCTCTCTCTCTCCTCCATGTGGGTCGGGTGAGCCTACTATCAGAAAATCATCCAGGTAGTGGATAGCGTCCACTCCTGCCTCACTCACGATCCATAGCAGCGCATCTGCTATGGCGTTATAGATTTTCGGAGCCGATCTCAGCCCGAATGGCAGCACTGTGTCGATATGCAAGACACCTCTCCACCTCATCCCTAACAGGTGTCTGTCCTCTGGGTGCACGGGCACGGTTCGGTAGGCACCCTCGACATCAAATTTGGCGAGCCTGGCCCCTGCGCCCCGTCTCAATATTCTCTGCACCGCTCTGTCTACAGACGTGTAGGATAGGGAGCACAACTCCGGCTCTACACCGTCATTGACACTGTGCCCTTTTGGGAATGACAGGTCCACTATCAATCGCCACTTTCCCGGCTGGTGTCTCTTCGGGATTACTCCGAATCTGTTAATTTGAACCGGCTGGGACCCCGGTGTCTCCGCTACCACAATCACTCTACCTGTGGCCCTCTCTTTGGCCAGGTACTCGTCAACCACTGCTGGGTTGACCTCCGCCGATTTCATGTTCTTTGAGGCTGGTTTGCACATTTTTGCCCCGTACTCAAATCCGATGTGAAATCCCTGGCTCAACCCCCGCATCAAGTAGCTCACATATGTCCTGTCTGGGTGAGTTCTCAGTGCCTCTTCCCACTCCTCTACCCGCATTGGTGTGGTCACTCTGCTCCACTCTACTGGTGTCACCTGACCTCCAACCGGCCTCCTCTCCTCGAACGCAAGCAGGTGCCTTGTGTAAGTGTACCTCCCACCACCTACATCACATCATGGGTGGTGTGTCATTTAACCCCCTCTTGCCATCGATTCCTCGCACTGCCCACTATTGTTATTATTGTTATTTGTTATTATTGTTATTATTCATATTATCCTTATTTATTTATTTATTCATTTTTTATTATTAATATTACTATTATTATTAGCTATTACTATTATTATTATTATTATTATTATTATTATTATTTTTTTTTTTGCACTTGTTATTACCGATACCAGTACTGCTATTGACATTAATAGGAATCTCATAATTCACAATCACATGGCAAAGCAACACATCACTATGGATTATGACCCCTCCCCCTCGTGATAATTAGATGTTCCGTTCATGTTTCAGAATGATCTCTGGTGGCCACGAGCTCCTACAGCTTTTTCACCTTCCCATGGGCGATTCTGGCATGCCGACCTCCTGTGGCTGCCAGAACACTTCGAGCACACATGCTCGAAACGGCAGTAAGGCAATGCACAGTTGCCGTCGTTCCATGCGAAACATGCTCCTCGCCTCCGCTGTCGGCCTCTCTCCTCTCTCTCTTTACCAGGCTCTCGTCTCTCCTCTCTCCTGGAGCTCTCCCGGTTTGTATGCTGGGGGCGTAATGCACACTCCTCCTGTGAGTGGTCTGCCAACATGCAGTACCCGCAACTCCGACCCTTGCCTCCATGAGCTGCAAAAGTGGTCAGGTAGAGCGACTGGTTCAATTTAGAGAAGTCGGTCTCCTCGAAGTCGGTAATCTGCTGGCGAAAGGCTGCATCATAGAGTAGCCAGCCCTTCCCCCCGCACCTTCTGTATTCGGAGACAATCAACGCCTGATAGGCGAGGAGCTCCTTCCATTTCCCCGGGTACTGAGTGCCAACAATTGCCGCGTACGCTGAGAAACACTGTACCCAGCTTAGAATGTCAGGTATCTCCCGTCTCCGGGGCTGGGACGACTCCCCTTCTCCCGTTCCCTTCCTCCTCTCGGCCTCCACATTATCCCGCAGCAGTTCGGCCATGTCCACATACTCGCCTCTTAAAATCTTTTTGACTAGTCTGGCCGGAACTGCTGGGAGAGCTTCGCTCAGCAGGAATGGTCTCCCCTCTACCTTCTTGGTGGATCCACTCCTCTCTTTCCTCTCGGTGACCTCCTCCCCCGCAGTTGACACTCGTGAGGGTATCGTACTGGGAAAGGTTCTCAAGTCGAGGCGTCTCACCTCCTCTGGCTCCAGCGCCTCACCGAGCCTGCCACCTGCAGGAAACATTGAGCCCGATCATGCTACTATGTCACCCACTAAACTCCCGCCCTTACACTCGGGCTCTCTGGGTCGCTTACCCTTACGCTCTGTTCCCAGGGTCGCTTACCCTTACACTCCATTCCAGGGTCGCCTACCCTTCCACTCCATTCCCGGGGTCGCTTACTCTTACACACTAATCGACGGGTCGCTTACCCTTACACTCTATTCGGAGGGTCGCTTACCCTTACACTCTATTCGACGGGTCGCTTACCCTTACACTCTATTCGAAGGGTCGCTTACCCTTACACTCTATTCGAAGGGTCGCTTACCCTTACACTCTATTCGAAGGGTCGCTTACCCTTACACTCTATTCGAAGGGTCGCTTACCCTTACACTCTATTCCAAGGGTCGCTTGCCCTTACACTCGATTCGAAGGGTCGCTTACCCTTACACTCTATTCCAAGGGTCGCTTACCCTTACACTCTATTCCAAGGGTCGCTTACCCTTACACTCTATTCCAAGGGTCGCTTACCCTTATACTCTATTCCCCAGGTCGCGTATCCTTACACTCTATTCCAAGGGTCGCTCACCCTTACACTCATCTGCTTGCCCTCACACTTTGCTCCGGGGTCGCTTACCCCTGCTCGTCTACAGGGCCACATTCTATGCCCTTTCCCTTTGCTTTGTTCTCCCTACTGGGGTTGCTTACCCCACCAGGGGACACTTGCCCCTGTACTTTAGGGGACGACCCTCCTCATGGTCAGCTCTACCCATGCTATAGACCTTAGTTAGTTACTACTATTTATTATTATTATTTATTTTATTATTGTTACACATCTATATATATACACACATGGTGGCCCTTATTTCTATGCATTCCTCCCCTCAACTCACAAAACCAAGATTTTTTTTTTGATTTTTTTATTTTATTTTTTTTTATTTTTACTCTTGCCTCCTGTAATGCCTTCCACGACCTTCTTGCTTCCCCCTCTGTCTTCCCTAGTACCTCACCTACATACCTCTTGACCCTGCTGGGATGCCTTCTGTCCCTCTCTCAGATGAACCACTGGGGCCTTCCTCCTCCCGCTCTCTCGGCCCTGGTCCATCTCTCGCCTCCGCTGGTCTTGTCTCCGTGGGCGCCTCTCCTCCTGCCGTTGTTGACTCTCCCGTCGCGGATCCTCCCCTCAGACGCTCGGTCACTCCAGCTATGATGGCGTCGATCACCCGGAAGCCTAGTGGAACCGCGGTCACCTGTGGTGGTCTGGTAGCGCCTGATGAAGATTCTCCTACCATCCTTGTTGGGTCCGCCATCGCGACTCTCACTATTATCTCTCGATACACGGCGACACAAGATCTAGTTGTTCCTTGATGTCGTTCTTGGTGCTCGCTCACAGGGACTGTTCACCACGAGGCGGGTTGCTCTACTGCGCATGTTCCTGGCGGGGAGGGGCTGCCTGTCTCGTCGCCCCTCCCCAAACCTAATTACCCTCCGCTCCATTAACTGGGTCTAACCTCCGTTTAAACCTCATTTAATCCAAGGCGGAAGTCCCGGCCGTCGGTCACGGCACGCGCATGCGGGTAGGGCAACAAAACTCTAGACCGTTTCAGAGCTCTCCCCCACCGACCCACGCGCCTTCACCGGGGCAGGGGGGGGGGGGGGGGGGGGGTTAGCTACAATCTTTCCGCGGTAAACGTGGGCGGCCGGAATTTAGAGGTTTATCCCCACCCCGTTAATTTGCCCCAATTCGGCAACTGCTGATTGGGGGCATGGCGTCCGGACCCCACCCCCGCCAAACCACTCAGCTATTGAACAGGATGTTGGTGAGTCAATCTATGGTCAGACAGAACTTTTAGCGAATATTAGCGATTTGCCATTTTTCGCTAATATTGAAACCCGCTAACAATTGATGAGGCTATATTGACGATCTTTTACCTAATTTGCTGGATAGGCTGCAAGTGAGTTTCTGTAGTGCAATTGTCGGTAAACAATTTAAACATATACGAGATAATACAAGATAACCAGGTAACAACATTCATTTCGCTACTTATGTCTTCTTCATTGGCATTAACTTCAACGGCTTCATCGTCTTCATCGTCTTCTCTTCATTGGCATTAACTTCAATGGCTTCGTCGTCTTCATCGTCTTCTTCCTCGCTATCGTAGATATCTTTCAAAATAGCGGCAGTGGCATCTTCGAATTTGCCATCAATTGTTATCGTCAAGGGGTGGAAAAAAGCTGGAATTGTTGGCTTATTTGATGGCAGCACTGTACTCCCACCACTGGATCCCTTTCAGGACATCTACAAGAACTAGACAATTAACAATTAATTTATTAATATCTATTAATTATGACATTCATAACATGAAATTTTTTTATTATACTCCTGGACCATTACATTAATATTATTACTGATAATTTATGAAGCATGTGAAAAATTCTATGCATTATTACAGACTATAACCGCCAAAATTAATATCCGTCAAATGCACCATATCAGAAAATCGCCAAAATTAGTATCCGTCAATAAACGTTACCTTAAGGTATATATAGTAGCAGTTCGGCTGTTGTTACGCGTGGCGTGACTTGTGCGGAACAGTTCAAGTGTCAATAATGAAATACGAAGCGTCGTTCGTCTTTTTTCTCGCTTGCTGGGGTTTGTGGCTTCAAGGGGCTAGTGGTACTTTGGGTATAGATGTGTCGGTATCAACTTCGGTGAACGCTTTTGAATGTTTAAAACAGGATGGGTACCAATTTGTTATCGTAAGGGCTTACCGGAGTTCAGGACAACCAGACGGAGCTGCATCCCAGACTATTAGTAATGCAAGAAAAGCTGGTTTTGAATTTGTAGATGTCTACTTGTTTCCCTGCCCCAAATGCAGTAAATCAGCAAGCACACAAGTCAATGAAATGGGTGAGTTTGTTGTTTAAGTAGCTACCTATTACCTAGTTGATAAAAATTACTGGTTGCTAATAAATGAATAATATAATGAAGACATATCAAAATATCACCTTAATTGCAGGATGTGTTTCAACAGACTCCTTGTATACTTTAGCTAACACTAAAAAAATATCTTGCTTATAATTGTGCAGTTTAATTGAGAGTAAGATGATTTGGGATCATCGGAATTTAGCAGTTATTAAACAAAAACAAAAGTGCTGACGTGTATAAAAGACTATTTATGATACGCTTTAAATAGCTTATCTGTCCTACATGCATCGCTAGCTATATTAGATGCAATTCTGGAAATTCATAATGTGTGCCAAAATTACACTACAAAGTATTGACACCCTAGGTTATTACAAGTGGTTTGGCATAGTGTTCATATCTTATGTTAGATATCTAATTAAGACCTGGTTTTATTACAATAGTCATGTACAATATTTATCATCATGAGGTGGAGGTCTATATTGGATTTCTTATCAATGACCAAATGCCTGAGGATAGTGTAAATTCCACATAGATTGAACCAGGCTCACTATGGGCTAGAGGCTCTATGGAATTCAGATTTCTAGCCCAGTTATGAAACCCAAAATGGCACTAAGAAACATAGCCTTCAGCTACATTTTTATATAGCTGATTGTGTACTGAAAAAATGATACTATTTTCTTAACTTAACAACTTGTGTAAAAACACTTATAGTTCCATGAGTTATTGTACACAATAACATTTCCAAAGTTGTGAATTATTGATATATCCACACCTGTACACAGTTTCTGCCTTGAATGCCAGCTATGGACAAATTTGGCTGGATATAGAGGTATGCCTTTGTGTTGTTATTGTTATGTCACCTTTCCATTTTATTCCCATATCTTTAACTATATGATTGTTCTGGCACTAATGCAGGGGTCACAATATTGGAGTAGCAGCGAAGAAGAGAACAGAAATTTTTTTGAAGAGCTACTGAGTGCTTCTTCAGTAAGAAACATTGCATGGTGTTGTTATAAAATCAGTTATAGTTATAGAAGACATAGCATTGGTTAAATTTGTCCATTTTTTTGACTTGTCGGCTGCCCTCTTCATTTTCTTTTGTGTTGTCTTTGTTTTTGTTTTTTTTTACTTGTTTTTATTTTTTGTGGATGGTTGGTTTTGTATAATTAGGCTCATAAGAATACAGGAGTGTATTCCAGTGAATATCAGTGGAGCAGTATCATGGGAAGTAGCTATACTGGTGGATCTGGACACCAGCTCTGGTGAGGACTGCATATGTCTAGCACTGTAGCCGCATGTTGCTAATGAGAAACTATGGCATTACTCGCCGGACAACCACTCCACTAGCTAGCTACTTGAAATAAATGACATAACGAAGTTATTTTATTGGGGAAGAGTGGGAATACTGCCACAGCTCTTTTCTTTTCCTTCTTTAATTAATTTATTCATTATTTATTTTTTCCTAAGCATCTGCACCCTAAAATTTTTTGTGTAGTATTCATGTTGTTATGACAGTGTTATAGCTAGTATCATCATTGCTTTGTGGCGTTGTGACACTGTTATCATTCTTTGAATAAAAAACTATAATTCTAGTTATTAAATTTTACTACTGAACAGAACTAACATAAGCATGCACAAAGTGTAGAATAAATAATTCTAGCTCTCTCTCTCTTTACTTCTCGTGGCCTTGGTTTGCTGCGTTAGGTGTTGATAACAAACACTAGTCTATTGGGAAGCTCATGGTACTCAAACAATAGGCGTTTAAATGAAGCTGACAGAACCAGTTTTAGGTCTAATAGTTGCAATTTGGTCATCATCTACTCCACTATATTCATGTACATGCATAGATGCTTTACCTTCACATAGCCATCTATAATGAAAAAGTATTTCACTCTTGTATTCTTGATCTACAGGTATGCCCACTATGATAACTCCCCTTCATTTAGTGATTTCAGGCCATTTGGTGGCTGGAGTAAGCCAGCAATAAAGCAGTATGCTGGAGACAAGTCTGTGTGTGGAACTGGAGTAGATCTCAACTATTACTGATTATCAATAGTCGTTATAAAATTTGTGAACCAAAATTTTTTTTTATTGCTTGCTTTTTATGGTATAATTATTGTACGTAGCTAGCTATTGTGCTAATACAATTTACAATTTTCATTCCTTAGTTATTCACCAGTGTTGTTTTGGTTTTAGAGATTTCAGGCTTTCTTAGTTTTAGTTATTCATACTAAAAAAAATATCTTGAATGCTTAGTTTTATTTTCCCCCCCAAATTCTCCCTGAAGATTTAGTTAGTTTTCTTCAATATCATGTAGAAGATTTGGTTAGTTAGTCCAGCAGATAAGAAAAATTATTGTGACAGAGTGGACCAAAGCATGAAACTTGGTATGCAGGTTCAGTTTGGCATATATAACAGTATCAGAAGGGGTGCCAAATAAAATTGTTTAAATTTTTTAAAGTGTGAAATTTTGATTAACAGTTAATTGTGTAAAAGAGCTCAATATACATTGTTTATTATAATGTATTGTGGTTTAATACTTTAATGTTAATGATTAGGAGTCACCTGATATTACAGGCAGCTAGACTATTTAATAGAACTAGCTACCCTGATAGCTAGCCAGGTGTAGCAAGTTTCAGAGAATTTATTTCAGTAGAATAAAATCATAATATTTCTGCTTGTGGAGCCTTCTAGTGGTTACTGAACTGAAAGAAGGTGACTGAACAAGGAACTTTGTATAAACAGATGATACAGAACATTGTGTGGTGGGGCACAGCCCCTGGGAATGTTAGTTGGTGTTGGACAATTTCTGTGACATGTGAGTTGCACTTGGGAGGTGTGAAGGTATAGTCATAATTGAATTAATTAAATTATGACTACACCTACACCTGTACTTGGGAGGTGTGAAGGTGTAGTCATAATTGAATTAATTAAATTATGACTACACCTACACCTGTACTTGGGAGGTGTGAAGGTGTAATCGTAATTGAATTAATTAAATTATGACTGCACCTTCACACCTCCAAAGTACAACTCACATGTCACTTGGGAGGTGTGAAGGTGTAGTCATAATTAAATTATGACTACACCTTCACACCTCCCAAGTACAACTCACATGTCACAGAAATTGTCCAACACCAACTAACATTCCCAGGGGCTGTGCCCCATCACACATATTCTGTATCATCTGTTTATACAAAGTTCCTTGTTCAGTCATCCTCGTTCAGTTCAGTAACCACTAGAAGGCTCCACAAGCCGAAATATTATGGTTTTATTCTACTGAAATAAATTCTCTGAAACTTGCTACACCTGGCTAGCTATCAGGGTAGCTAGTTCTATTAAATAGTCTAGCTGCCTGTAATATCGCCGTTTTTTTATTTTCGCTATAATAATTGTATTGGGCGCCTAAATAAAAAAATTCGCGGTGACCAAAGTTTCTTGTAAGACATATTTTTGTAAAGGAATGTATATCTGGATGGCACCCCTTCTAATATTGCTGTACATACCTTCAACAAACACTGTGCTAGGTTTCATGCTTTGGTCCACTCTGTCACAATATTGCATCAAAAGAGTACAATTTCCCACAGGACTAGTCCAGCAGATAAGAAAACTTATTGTGACAGAGTGGACCAAAGCATGAAACTTGGTATGCAGGTTCGGTTTGGCATATATAACAGTATCAGAAGGGGTGCCAAATAAAATTGTTTAATTAAAACAAATTTTTTAAAAAGTGTGAAATTTTGATTAACAGTTAATTGTGTAAAAGAGCTCAATATAAATTGTTTATTATAATGTATTGTGGTTTAATACTTTAATGTTAATGATTAGGAGTCGCCTGTTATTACAGGCAGCTAGACTATTTAATAGAACTAGCTACCCTGATAGCTAGCCAGGTGTAGCAAGTTTCAGAGAATTTATTTCAGTAGAATAAAACCATAATATTTCGGCTTGTGGAGCCTTCTAGCGGTTACTGAACTGAATGAGGGTGACTGAACAAGGAACTTTGTATATACAGATGATACAGAATATGAGATGTGTGGTGGGGCACAGCCCCTGGGAATGTTAGTTGGTGTTGGACAATTTCTGTGACATGTGAGTTGTACTTGGGAGGTGTGAAGGTGCAGTCATAATTGAATTAGTGGCAGTCATTCTGGAGGGGCCACTAATTCAATTATGACTACACCTTCACACCTCCCAAGTACAACTCACATGTCACAGAAATTGTCCACACCAACTAACATTCCCAGGGGCTGTGCCCCACCACACAATGTTCTGTATCATCTGTTTATACAAAGTTCCTTGTTCAGTCACCCTCTTTCAGTTCAGTAACCACTAGAAGGCTCCACAAGCCGAAATATTATGATTTTATTCTACTGAAATAAGTTCTCTGAAACTTGCTACACCTGGCTAGCTATCAGGATAGCTAGTTCTATTAAATAGTCTAGCTGCCTGTAATATCACCGTTTTTTATTTTCGCTATAATAATTGTATTGGGCGCGCAAATAAAGAAATTTGCGGGTATCGCCGATTATATTGACCAAAGTTTCTTGTAAGACATATTTTTGTAAAGGAATGTATATCTGGATGGCACCCCTTCTAATATTGCTGTACATACCTTCAACAAACACTGTGCTAAGTTTCATGCTTTGGTCCACTCTGTCACAATATTGCATCAAAAGTACAATTTCCCACTGGACTAAGTTATACGATTTGTATGATGACATCACGTTAGTTCCGGCCACGCCCATTGATGGTATCACGCACCACCAGTCCCATTGAAAATGTATTAGCTAGTTTTGCTTACCCCTTAGCCTATATTTTGCTGTAGCACCAGTTCTTGCATAGAGAGCCACCAAATTACAGGAATAGCTACATTATGAAATTTCCCACCGTGCTGGTATCGAATTTATGAATTTTTTTTTTTTGGGGGGGGGGGGGGGTTGTGGAGTGATGGAGAGTGGAAGTTTGGTGATGGTTAGCCAGCAAATCAGGAGTGTGCCACTAGTTCTTCTCAGAACTCATTGACAGGTGGCCTCTCTCCTACTTCTTCTCAGAACTCATTGACAGGGAGTGAGGTTGCTGGTTCTTCTCAGAACCCAATACCAGGTGGTGCCTCCTGTGCTGCTGTGGATTTTCTTGGAAGTGACCTGATTGTGGTGAAGTTGCTGGTTTTTCTGGAAACTACTCAGGAGCAGGCAGGAATATAATGATCAATTTAACAGAAGCTGATATTCCTGGAGCATCTCTTGCTGGTAGAAATCCTAGTCAGCTTCATGTTGTAGAGCTGAAGAGATGGCTTAAGTGTAGGGGTGCTATGGTTACAGGTAGAAAGAAGGATCTTGTGAAAAGGTGAGCATAAATGATATGTAGTAGCTAAAATATTCAGTAATAAGAGTTGAGGATTATATATCTTCAGGATTGGATAGTAAAATTGTATATCCAGATGGTGGCATTCATGAGAATCGGCTAAAAGCACAAAAAGCCAAAGAAAAAAACACTACCCCCATTCTTCCAAGTTCGCTTCCTTCAGAGGGATGGACATCCAGTTTAGCAGCTTCCACCTTTTAATTATGGTTGTCTTTATGCCCACTTGGTTACAGGTTTGCAAGTTACTGGAGCTAGTGGTTCTTGTCAGGCAGGAGCGATGAAACATAAAGAGGCTGGATCGGCTGTTTAAAGATAACCACGTTATGATGGTGAGATTTAACCCTGCCAATGATAATTTCTGCATTTTTCACGCTTATGTAAAGCCGTCATTTAAAAATACAGGTAAATATTCTATAATAGTAGCACTTGCCAAAAGTTCTGACCATGTTGCAGGTGCTAAATGTTATTGTAAAGCGGCGGTGGTGGTTGTTGCAGGCATGTTGCCGCACTATTATACAATATATTGGATTATACAGAGCTTGGGCTAAATGAAGTTCCTCCTGATAAAACTTGCATCGAACTGCCACAACAGTGGCATAAGCCCAAAAATATTACATACAATGGACCGGCATTATTTTCTGAGATACAGTTTGTGCACCATGTATATGGTAAGCGAAAAGCTGAGAAATGTGCTCTTCGGATGGAAAAATTGGAAAAATTGAAAAAATATCGGGCATGTCCCTGAAGAGCGGATTAGAAAACTATGTACGAGCTTGGAAGCTGACAGCAATGCCGTCCCATTTACCATGGTGATGAGAAATAATGATTACAAACCCTTATCTTCATCCACTAGTCCTTTCTCCGCTAGTCCTTCATGTGCTAGTCCTTCATCATCACCAGCATCTCCTTCCACTATTGAACATAATTCAATTTCTAGAGGAGATTCTGCTACTTCAGCTGCTATGCCAGAAGAAAAAGTGTGGGAAGAAGTCAATGTAACCAGTGATCAGGCAAAGCATATAGAAACTATAACAAGAGCTCAAGCAGATTCTGTTGAGTGGCACTATGAGCGTAGCATTAGAATAACTGCCTCATTTTTTGGTCGAGTGTGTAGGAGGTTGCCGACAACAACATCAGATACTTTGGTTAATTCAATAGTAAATTTAAAAAATTACCAATCGATGCCTGTGGCTTGTGCTTGGGGTAAAAATAATGAATCGAAAGCGAGGAACGCTTATTTTGAAAATATGAAAATGACAGGGCATAGCAATTTGGAAGTTTTTGAATCTGGGTTAGTTGTTAATATTAAATACAGTTTCTTGGGAGCTAGTCCAGATGGTGTTATACATGACCCAGTTTCAGCTGATCCTGATGGATTGCTAGAAATTAAATGCCCTGGACAGAGGGATATTTCTCCGTATGAGGCTGCACGGCAAAAATCCTCTTTTGTGTATTACAAAGATGGTAACTTACATCTAAAAAAAAACAACATCATTATTATTACCAGGTGCAAGGGCAAATGGCAATAATGTAAAAAGAAATGGTGTGACTTCGTTGTTTATACTAACAATGGAATATCCATAGAAAGAATACACTTCGATGAAATATTTTGGAATGACATGATTGTGAAACTGAAATCATTTTATATTCTAATTCTTTAAAATAACAGCAAAATATTTAATTTAATTTAATTAACAAATACATTAATTCAAACTGATTATTTAAAAAAAGGTGACAAAAACTTTACTGAACTAATGGTGAATAAAAATTAGTTAAACTACAACATATGAACCATATTTGGTCTAGTTGGGAATGTATTCTATTTGGTGTTGTTCCCTGTAATACATGGTAATTCTTTATTCGCTCAATAGCTCTCTCCACATGTATTCGCACTGAAGCTATGTTTCTTGTTTCCAATTCTTCTCTAGAGATAATTGTTCTTTTCCATTCATTAAGGGTGGTATATTAAGTTTTACTTTTTTTCCTGCCAAAATATGCTGTAGGTCGAAGCCTCAGTCTGCCATGACCATATCGTTAGGTTCCAACAAGTCGATAATTCCACACATCTCAGTTATTTTTTGATCAGATATATGACCACCATAGATCTGAAATGAACGTTACAAAACCATTGGGCGCAATGACAATTAAACCTTTCGCGGTGTTGTGACTTTTGTATGTTGAATATGTCTGCGACTGTGCACGAAATGATGAAGGCATTTCTATAAAAATTTCTGTACAGTCAAGGATCACTCTTGTGTCCGGATATTGATCCTTAAAACATTTAGGCATTGTATCTTTAATAACTTTTGAAGATGGCCATATAGGTAATTGCTTCAACGTACATGTATGGTACAAAAAATTAATCCACGTATTCAGAGTTCTTGATACATTGCTGACACTAACTCCAAATCGATCCGCAATATCCTTTTCTAGAGTATCGCAACGCATTCGATAGAGAACCATAAATAACTCATCTATTGGCTGCATTTTACGTTGAGGACCATGTTTTTCGTCTGCTCGATTTTCAGAATAATTGGAGCCCCAATAGTTTAACTGTGATGCAGCTGGAAGAAGAAAGTCATAAAAAGTCATTAATGTCTTATAATTAGGAATATCCAGTATAAAAACGAATATCTTCATCACTCCCAGCAAACCTTCGCAAACAGAATGTATGACTTTCTAACTTCATCTTCAAGTTTTCGATTTCCATTTTTTGCTTTTGTAATGCTTCTATTAAAGTTGCATTTTCATCTTGAAGAGAGCCAACAATTTTAGTTACTGTTATTAATTCCTCAACAAGACCATCTTCTAGAGGCTTTGACGGCATGGGTTTGGTAGGCTTTATTATATTTTTTTTTTTGGAGGAACATTAACACATTATGGTTGGTTCTAGCTTTCGAGACTTTGGCTGAGGAATCAATGGAAATATTGTTGGAATATCTGATGCATTTCTTCTTTCCCCCCCCTCAAAATGGCTTGAGCATATTCTATGATGATCAGAGGGAACAATTTTTTTTCTTTTTATGGCATCAATCCATTTGTCCCTCAACTGTTTATTCTTGGGAAATCTGTGAAAACTCACTTCTTTGTTCTTTTTAGTGTTCTTGTAACACCCAGGGACACAGCATGTATAGCCACCTCTCAAGCCCTTAGTCAAACTTCTATCTCTCTCCTGGGACTCACCAATACTACTGGAGAAACCAGCAACTTCACCACAATCGAGGTCGGAGGCACCACCTGGCATTGGGTTCTGAGAAGAACCAGCAACCTCACTCCCCGCCAATGAGTTCTGAGAAGAACTAGGAGAGAGTCCACCTGCCAATGAGTTCTGAGAAGAACTAGTGGCGCACTCGCTGATTTGCTCGCTAACCGTCACCAAACTTTCACTCGCCATCACTAAACTTGCACTCTCCACAACCGCCAAAAAATTCATAAATTCGATACCAGCACGTGGGAAATTTCATAATGTAGCTATTCCTGTAATTTGGTGGCTCTCTATGCAAGAACTGGTGCTACAGCAAAATGTAGGCTAAGCGGTAAGCAAAATTATAGCTACATAATACATTTTCAATGGGATTGGTGGTGGTGCCGTGATACCATCAATGGGCGTGGCCGGAACTCACGTGATTACTATGAAATCTTAGATATTATAAATAAAGTATGATATTTTATATAGTTTAGCGAATATTTACTTGACGAAAATTTATACTTCATTTAGCTAGTAATTCAAGGTGAATTAAAAAAATTTGCTTAGTTTTAGTTTTTGTCATCCACTCTACTGGTAGTTTTAGTTATCAAATTTACTGTCTTCTAAAATATTTAGTTTTAGTTTTTTCATGTTCTCTACAGTTTAGTTTTACCAAAAGTAAAATACCCCAAAACTAAGGGGTTTGGTTTTAGTTAAAACAACACTAGCTAGTAGCCACTCTGGTGTAATTTGCTCCAAAGCACACTGACATGAAATATCACAGCATTTCTGGGGTTTAAGTGCTAAGTTCATATACTCTTGTAGAATAGGCTTATGTACAATGCAAAAGAAAATTTGAGGTCAGAATTCTAAACCCTAACTGCTAGTTACAAAAGGATACACTTCCACTCCCTCCCTTTAGCTTATTGAGCGCTAGTTACAAGATAAAAATGGTTGACAAAAAATATGTATGACTTCACAGAATGAATAAAAAGTGGCAAAGAAGACAATAAGGGACAAATATGATCCTGGTTTTAAGATAGTTCATCTCCTTGCACATCACTTTCACTTTCCTTCAGTCTTTTCTGTTCCGCTCTCATCTCCTTCACCTTAGCAGGCTCCCAGTATGTGCTGGGACTTGCCATGTCATTCCCTGCAGCTACTGCTCTCTTGTACCTGTTGATATGTTCCTCCCTGGGCTTCCTGGATGCAGAAGTCCCAAACTTGTCCACCTCATCAAAGTTCACCTGCATCACTCTTTGTTTTGTCGCAGATACTAGGAAATTCCAGTAGGCAGGACGAATGAGGTGCCCATGGAAGAATGCCTATGTTAATTTAAATGGCCATATGAGGTTTATCAAGTTTGATTCATCCAGTTTTGAAGCTAACAGTCAGAACCCAAAAGAGTAGACATAGTACATTTATGCTCCAGTAGCTAGCTATTAAAAAACAAAAAACAAAAAAAACCGTCATGGGTATAAAAAATGATCAATACCAGCAGCAATTTTTCATCCAATTACAACCCGTCTTAATAAACACTCACGCTATCACGAATCAAGAAAATCATATGACAGTAGGGAGGAGGAGGAAAGAAAAGTATAATACTACCACATCCTACACTTACACATTATATAAACCTGGATGACTTACTGCATGAAATATGGTGGCAGTACCCAAAGCATATAGCACAGCATCTCCATAATACCATGGCCTATAGTAGCCAAGCCTTACACCTTCAAAGAAAAGCAGCTGCAGAAAATATAAAGTTAGCAATAATACAATACAAACATAATCTAAACAACCCATGTGTGTGCTACCATTCCTTCCAGTAAACAACGGTATGGCTTAGCTCGATGCCAAATAATCACTGAATAATGCATGCAGAATACAATGGCTATCATCTCATTTCTTAACAAATGAACGTGGGAGGACACTGTATTTACTAGCTATAGGTATAGAAAAACAAAGTTAGTTTTCCCAAAACTGCTCTAATTCTGACTATGGAGACCATAAAAATCCCCAAACACCTTCCTCTCCTGCCTACTTGCCAATACCAATTTTCCTCCGCAACAATGGTAATTGTACTTTTGTACTTTGTTTTTCTCAACGTGGTGGCGTTTCCTTTTTCTGAGGAGTACTTGTATATACCATTTGAAACTCACTCTCACTGGTAAGGTTTGAATGCCATCTTCCTTCAAAATACCCACGTAGTACTTTTAAATCATTCAATAGCTAAAACTTTAGGTCTAAATAAAAAATGTTTAAATGGAACAAAGTTATTAATTAAAATCTGAAGCTAAAAGAAATGTCTGCTAACTATCTCAGTTGATACATATAAAATCGTGTTAGAAACTAAGAGTTTCAGGACTTCAGACATACTTAGATAGTGTGGTAATTTACAGTTATCTGACTTTTTTTTCCCGGCAATTTATTAAGAGAATCCAGAAGATGATCCTACTGTTCAATGACAATAGCTATATTTATTTTTCATCTAAGACTATAGCCAGATCATTTCTTGTCAGCAGATGCATGGATATCTTCTTCTAATGATACTTTGCTCCATCCATTATGACAATATGCTTTCTTCTTGTCTGCTAGTAATAGCTACTACAATTAAAAAAAACTCAGGTGTGACTTCGGTTTACCTTACCAATTTTTGCTAATACAATGTGTCCAGCTTATAGAATAGAAACTTGTTGTTTTTTTTTACTACTTATAATTACCTACAAAGCAGTTGTATGAAAGCTATAAATCTAAAATTTCATGGACATGTACATAAAATAGTCATTAAGGCAACATCTGTAAGTTCTTCTGTAATGTGAAAAGTGGAAGTGTAAGCCAAAAAAGAGTAATTCTAAACCAAAGGGTCTTCATATTTTGTAGACTAATCTATACTACATGTATATAAAGTTTCAGTGAACCTAATTGGTGTTTAATATGGTTGAATTCACTTTCAATTTCTACAAAACAATACGTGTTTAAACCAGCAATTATACATGAGCACATCCAAGCATAGAAAAATGCGTCTCTTCTTCTAAGTAAACTCTAAAGTAACTCCTACAACGAAACTCCACTAACTTGTCAATGCATGCATGTTTTATATACACAATAGCAAAAGTTATCAAATAATATCAAAGGTTGATGCAGGCAATGGCATACCTCAAGAGACTTTGATGCCATGTAAAGGGATAGTGAGTTGCTCCTGTAGAACACTGCAGCTAGACCTGCTAGGAAACCTGACACATGCAATACATTGTCAAATCCTTCATTAGGGGCTAACTTTGATGCATCAAGTTAAACTTTAGCTACATAGCATGAGAATTTAATCAGCATCATACAGTATAATAAACAATAAACAACACAACAATAATAATATAAAATATAAATAATAACAACAACAACAATAATAATAATAGCAATTTTTCTCTGTTCTAACAGCCAATATATGTTTAATTAAAACTTAACCTGATGTCTCAACTTCTTGCCAAGTCCTCTTCAGGGGTCAATAATAATAATAATAATAATCTATATAATAGTACACTTGTGTGTCAGTAACGACGACGACGACCGACGGTGTGTGTATTCATGAATAATTCATGAGCTTTGTATGGTTCGGTAAAGCATCGTCCATTTATGGTAGGTAAAGTATTGTCCATTTATGGTAGGTAAAGTATCGTCAAAATCAGTAGAACGCGGTGGTTACTTCTAAAAAGCAGGTGCAATTGATGATGGAAGGCGGTGTAGGTTTCAAAAAGGAAGGCGAAAGTACGGAAGAGAAGGTAAAAGACGATTAATCGTAACTGAAAAGTGGATGGAATCGGCGAGGTAAGACAGTGTAGGTTTTAAATGGAAGGAAAGAGAAGGCATAAAGGCGAGCGATTAATTATAACTAAAAGGCAGGTGGAATCGACGAGTAAAGGCGGTGATTAGTTTTCAAAAGAAAGGCTAAAGTACAAAATAAAAGACAAAAGTTTCTCAGGACAGAAATTCAGAAGCAGGAGAGATAGACGAAGTAAAAGGGGGCTCCATGACTCAAGAAAAAGAGCTGAAGTTAGGAGAGGTGAGGTAGAAGAAAAGCTCAGATAGTTCAGAAAAAAGAGAGCAGGAGAGGGAAACTTATGTAACCTTAACCAATGGTAGAGAAATGATAACTGAGTAAGATAACTTGTGCTACTGCATTCCTACTTTGCAATACGTCAAGCGCCACTATGTGGTGGGGTACTTGCTAGTAGTAATAATAATAATAATAATAATAACAACATACAAGTACTCCGCCACACAATGGCACTTGACATACTAAGCTAACCTGAGTTGGTAAAGCATCGTCACATGGCATCTGTACTGGTGCGGCCAAAAGAGAGTGTGTCTTTTAGCTTGTCAATTTTTTTATCAGATCTCGTGGTCATTGTTGAAATCAAGCTGTCAAAATCAAGCATTCAAAATGGCTTCTGCGGGGAGTAAATGGCCAATATCAAGCATTTTGGAAAATCCCTGAAACTCCACACCTGCCTGGTCCTTCAATTAGTTTTCCAAACAATCTTTAGGAAAAACAAACATCATCGTTGATCATTGTTACTGACACACAAGTATATTATGACACACAAGCATATTATATAGATGCTACAACTGCATCCCTAATTGACAAAAGTTAGTACATCAAGCACTACTGCGTGGCAAGGTACTTGCTAGTAATAAAGTAATAGAAACAAAATAATAACTAGTAATGCGCTTGAGCACAAATGGCGAGAGAGCCTAAAACTACACTGTTGTTAAACAATTCATTTATACTTCTAACACTCGAGCTACTAAAAAAAAGTCGAGTTTTTTAATTACGTATAATATACACCTTATTTAAACATTTTCTTTGTGATATTTCTTTAGCTAAGTAGTAGTTGTAACTCACAACTGAACATACCCACGCAAGACTTAACCTTCGTGGTTACACTAGTGGACAATGAATTTTCAAGTAAATACTGTTGCGTAGGGCTTATAACTAAGACTAATAGCGCATTAACTTACAACCACTACTAACTCGAATAGAAAAGGAACTCTGGTAAGTTTTTGAGTTTTAATTGCACCCACAATAGAATTCAAAACGGTAAACAATTCAATTTCTAAGATGATACGGGTAATGATTGATAAACCGGAGGATTCTGTTTAGTGAAGTTTGGGACAGGGTCGAACAACGAAGAACATAAAAATACGTGAGAGTCAAAGTACAAATGACATACGTACGTCCACAAACATATATACATAAATAAATATCCCCGATTCTCAATTTGACACCACCGTATAGTATCTCTCTCGCTTCGCTCGCCAATAATAATAATAATAATACTTTCTCTCTTTCATAACTCTTTTCAACAAAGCAGAATTAAAGTAAAAGAGTAACACTTTCACAACAGAGCCTCATCCAATCATCACCATCATTACCAACACACTCACAGAGCCTCTCTGTCAATGTCTGAGCTCTAGCTGCTACCTTCATTGCCCAAGCATCTAGCATGTTCACCATGCCGCCACCATATTTACCTGCCAGGAGTAGACGTAGAGATCTGGGTAAAGGCAAGTACCACAATATGGAGTTAATTGCAAGAAAGCCAGCAGAATAACTGCCAAGGAATGCCCCAAACTGCAAATTTCTCTTGCTGAACAAAATTTGTCTCATTCTGGTAATAACATCTAAAAGCACACACACACACACACATACCATATTCCTTCAGTTCAAGTAATTTATGATAGACAAGCAAATCATTCTAATTTCAAAATCCTGGGTATACCTTTAAGTTTGAATCTTTTAGAAAATTGACCAAGGAGTGTCAGAACAGCTTGTAAGCCATAGCCAAGCAAGAAACACCAAGCACCAACCTCCATGTCCGCATGTATACAGCCGTCACATAAACAACAACAACAACAACAATAACTCATACTTACCACTGCTATGCGTGTCACTCTATTGTCCACTACTGAGGATTTCAGGAGTCTATAAAAATATAACTAATTCATTTACTACTTCTTTTATGCTCATGTGACACGTCCCAAACCTAGCCTCAAATTATAATCTCTCAAGACATTATCACGAAACTCTCACCTGACCAATGGGCGGGGCAACTTTGGCGACATCAGTACCCTGTGGAGAGAGAGAGAAAAAAAAAAAGGTGTATCTGGCCCCTTAGGGGTTATCCATAATTAATTTACCTCAGTATCGAACTTATGATGTCTTGACTCCCTTTGTGAGTCTTAAAATAATAGAACAAGTAGGACGAAGCCGCAGAAAAAAGCAGCACCTAAATAGGCACACAACACAACACACACACACACACACAAATACTTGTATGGGAACACAAAGCAAAAACCATGTCCATTGTAACAGAAATGTAGCTATAGTAGTTCATCTTATCAGCAGATCTTCTTTGTTATTTCAATACAATCTGTGCTTGGCTTTTGAGATTGATTATTTTGTTAGTTGAAGTGACACAATAATTGGGGGTGTGTTGGAAGAGGGGAGGGCGGGAAATAAGCTTATTGCAATGTGTTTTTTATTCGTACAAGATACTACAAGAGTCTATTAATTAAGTACATACACACACATACATACATACATACACATATACATATATACATACACACATACATACATCTCCCTGAGGAAATGGAGGCAGAACTCCACGACTTTTCAGAAGAGTGTTCAAAAACTCCAACGCCTGTAACGAGATGGTAAAAATAATGAACCATGCATCACTGGTCCTTCACAAGTTGAATAGAAATCCTTCAACAGTATAAAGGGACCCAATCCACTACATACTATTGACATTTCTTGTTACTGTACATGATCTAACACACATGACTGAATGAATACTTTCCCCACAGACTGGTGCTAGCCACTGAGGACTTACCACCACACTAGTGTAGCCTGCTAAAAGACCTCTGCGACCTTTCTTCTCCACAAGAATGGCTCCCAGTGAACCCAAGAACGCTGGCACAAAGAAAAGACTGTACCGGTAAAATCTTCGCAAAAAGAATCTAGAGTGAAAGTGAAGGAGAGAGCAGATAGACTACAAGACTTCATTACACGTAATATACTGGAAGTACACTCTATGCTATCAATAGACCCACCGAACACTGCAGACACTAAAAATAAACAGGAAGGCATCCATCGCAAGAAAAGAACTGGATCGAAGCACAGCTTTAATGGAGGAGCCATTCATCAGGTTTTTCCTCAGTGCCCCTCGACCAATATCTGACAGCTGTCCCAAAATAAACACAAGAATAATTAAGTTTCATCCTTATATTGAGTAGATTTTTGAGGGATTTGTTTTGTGCTCCTCTAGACTTGCACCTTAAATCCCAATACCACAAACCCTCAGAAAACGGTTGAAATGTCATATTATCATTGACAAAACTGCCCTACATTTCAAACAAAATAATGGGTAAATGGATACTTCCCAAAATAAATTTCACTACTTTCTCCATAGACCTTAGACTCAACTGTGCTTTACCAGCCTTAAAGGAAGATAAATTTTGATTCCATCCAGAAATACGAATAATCCCAGCTCCACCCAGCTGTACACACAGGATGAACTCCAGGTATGCCCAACTTCGTAGCAGCTCCCCTCCAGGCTATGCCACCCGCTAGGTCTGGAAAAATTAATCATGGCGCACTAGCAATCAGGAGACGGCGACAGACTGACTGACTAATCGCATGCAGACAACAATTCAACACTGAGGGCAGTACAACCCAAGAAACTCCGTAAGCATTTTCTTTCGGTAAAGGGTCATTTGGGGGGGAGACGTACATATTTGCACTATGTTAGCATCAATCAAGCATCTACTAGAGAGGAAATGAGTAGCTGCGCAAGCGCATTTTAGATTTAGAGATATTATATCACATTCCTTTTCAACGAACAAAAGGAGAGATTTGGTAGCTATAACGGAGCTATATCCTGCTGCTTTACTTCGGTAAACCTGTGTTGAATAGTCCGCTAATGGGGGCCTTAAGATTAATATTAGTATTCTCAGCTCTATTAGCTGTTGGGCACCTTCAATGCAGTCCTCGGTAAGTTATAAAAAAATATATATCTTTGCTGACAGTCAAGCTTAATCTTTGTTTTAACAGAAGCAGCGCTGTCCCTCAGTGCGTCTCCATTCGTGGCACTGTTTGCGACTCTTACTACCTCTATAGCAAATTTCCTAACTTCATTAGCAATGATCTCAACTCTTCCATGCAAAGACTAGCTTTTTACATCAACCAAAGGATCGTGGGTGACTGCTCCCTCCAGCTCTACATGTGCCTGGTATTCATGCCTCCCTGTGATCCTTCAGAAGTACCTGTTGTGGGAAAGAGTCCATGTCAGTCTTACTGCGAAGATTTGAAGATGAGCTGCAGTGAGATTTTAAGTTTCTTGAATGCAGATCCTGTGATTAACTGCTTGTTTGCAGACTGCGGCAGCAGGTATGCTGGTTGACACGGTAGGCGGTAAACAATATACAGACAGGAATGAAACAATTGCTTGATAAGTTATAACAAGGTGGAATATTAAAATAGCTAAGGTGTGAAGGTTATATATATATATATATAATATATATATATTATATAACAACAAATACTATCGGTTTGGAATGATGTCAGTTTAATTTGTCACTATATTGTCAGTAGAAGCTAATAGCTGAATGATCTACATGATATTCGATATCTATATGTTTCCATTCTGCTTCTGTTGGCAAACACTTGCAGGCGCCTGTCTTAGTCTCAAGTAAATGGCTGTTTAGTAAAATCCAAACTTACTTCAAACAAATTACTAATGGAAAAGCTAAAAGGGAGAATTGTGTAAAGCCACAATTGTTGATGAGTTGGTCAGCCTTCTTCCTCTTCAGCTGACCTCACCAGAGTTTGCCACTCAGCTGGTTCCTGCCTCAACTCTCCTTCCTTTGAAGTGGTCTGCACTGCGTGCCCTTCACAACATCCTCTCACTTTGATGTTCCATATCATTTGCTGCTGTGGTCGTGGCTTCTAGAACCAGTTGGAATAACTTTTAAGCTCTGCCAAACATGCCACACCTACCAAGTTATGTGTCCCCGACACTCTTGATTGACACTTGACTGACACGCTTGAGGCTCCCCATGTGTGTGCAGTTGAAACGCACACATGTACACCTGTCATTTTCCTCAGCTAGATTGTCCACGTGAGCTATTAAGTGTGAGCTTCCGTGCCAAGTCCTGATTAGTGCCTGATGTGTTGAGTGGGTGTTGTGGTGCTGTGTGTGCCTGCTGGAGGGGCACTACCTTGTTTCTTTCACACTAATACCTCCCTCCATTGTTTTCACTGTGATGAAAGTTAGTGTGGATCCTATATTGGATAGAATTTACCAGCAATACCCACTTGATATTGTGTACAAGCTCTGTAAACAAGAGCTATACTGAAAAACACTTTTACAGTGATAACAAGATACAACAAGGTTGTTTTGTTGTTTGTTGTTGTTTTTTCTCAAGTGATTTGATATTTTAAAATGGCTGATTAAGTTGTGAAATACTATTCAATGTATAAGGTTTGGTTATTTTCATTATCTGAATATATCGGTGCAGGTTACAATACTAGTCTCACTTGTCTTTGTTGTGCAGGTATCCAAGCACAGATTGTTTCACAAGCAACAGTTCACTGACGAGCATTCAAACCACCACTGACACTCTCCCCATCTTCAACGAATCAGTATCTACGTGTCCGTTGCCTAACAACACTTTCTTCTCTGACAATTCCAAGTCTTTCTCCCTCGGCTGGACAATCTTCTGGTCTATCCTCTGCTTCATTTCCACGCTGCTCACTTTGCTGACCTTTTTCCTCGACACGTCAAGATTTGAGTATCCATGGAGACCGGTGGTGTACTTGGCTCTCATGTTCAACATCCATTCCGTGACATACTTCTTGTCGGCAGCTATGGGGCGTGGCTTGGTAACGTGTCCGGGTAATACCTTCGTGGCAGTGGGCAGCAGCTGGAGTTGGGCGCACACCCCTTGCCTGCTCATCTTCATAGCTCTATACTACAGCATGCTGGCTGCGTTCCTCTGGTGGGTTGTTCTGTCCACGGGTTGGTTTCTGGCGTCTGCCTGGCAATGGAGTCACGAAGCAGTCAGCAAACTGGCTCCGTTCTTCCATGGCATCTGCTGGGCACTCCCACTCCTCATGACGGTGGCCATGCTTGCTGCACGACTTGCCGGTGCAGATGAAGCGACAGGCATCTGTTTTGTGGTAAGGGATGCAAGCAATTCTTCTTTTTACGGTTTGCTGGTGGGCCTGATAATCCCACTACTGCTGCTCCTGTCAGTGGGCGTGGTCCTCTTGGTGCTGGGGTTCTTGGGTGTGCTCAAGGTCAGGGCACACATGAGGCAGGGAGGCAAGCAGGAGGAGCAGCAGATCCTGGAGAAGCTGATGATACGGATCGGTATCTTTGTTGCTATTTACATCATTCCAGCCACCATCATGATTGGCTGCTATTTCTACGAACTGGTCACACGCCCATCTTGGCATCCACTCTCCAACACCTGCTCCTCTTGCACACGTGCAAACAGCGCGGTATACATGGTGCGAGTCTTCATGTTCCTCCTCATCGGAGTCATGACAGGCACTTGGATATGGTCCCACAAGACGCTCCAGTCCTGGGTAAGGCTGGTTCGCCGATTCACTGCCTCCACCCACCACCATCACACGCCCCAAAAAGCGGCAGAGTTGTCAGCACCCGCGTCGGCCAACAACGCCATGTCACATGTCCCAGCCAACAACTACAGCTACGCAGACTCCGGACTAGAATCTCTCTAATTAGCACTTCCAATCTCACAACCTGCATCATTTTTTTCTTGACCTTAGAATAATTGATTTTAAAGTTGTCAATTTCATCACCAATATTAATTGATTCTGTACAAAATAAATGTTATAATTATTATTCGCGCTGTACAGTACTTGCATTGAGTGGGAATGAGTTGTGTGAGGGGAAGCCAGCAGATATTTCCAGCCTATCCCAATGAGGCCATATTGTGTACCTAACTACCAGAGCATCCAACAGTTGTTTCTCATTATGTGGTCAACCACAACACCTTTGATGTTGACGGAGGGTATTATTATGGAGGCATGCATCACAGCAGCTATCCTTCAAAGACTGGTGAGTTTGATGGTCAGATTGTTTTACAACAACAATCATACCAATCTGGATGTATACCAACTATGGACCACACTCAACTGGTCACACAGCAAGATTATCAGCTGTGATAACATGATCTGTACACGGGCATAGCTCCAGGCAGTATGTACAAATACATTATTGTAGCTATACCTTAGCTGCCAAGCAGTTACATTAAACACTTGGGCAAGTTTTTGACCCTTGTAGAGTCTGGCTGCTTTCAGAGATTATTTTCTATCGAGTTGGATCACTTTGTTCTTTTCAGTAGAATCAAGTTGATTTTGGGAGTCCCTTTGTAGAGCTAAGTTTGAACTTTGTTTATCTCGGCTTGAATATATGGGCACTTTCTCCCAGAAATTATTCTACTGGATGGTTTATTAAAGCCAAGTTCATTTTAGCAACCAATGATGTTACTTTCTGACCACTCAGAGTGACCTTGCTCAGCTGAATCTGCCTCAAGATTAGGTAATTCATCCACCACCATGGTTCACGTTGTCAGACCACTCAAAGAACTGGCCAGAAACATAAAACCAGTTTCCAAAGGTTCTTTATCTAGTGGTTCAAAAGGAAACAACTAAGCACCTCAGTAAAGCTGGCTTCTAGAACAGCTTGACAAATAACTGGCTTAATTAATTGGATTAAAGAGCTTCAAAGAAAACATGGAAATCAAGTTAGTCAAGCTGATGCCAGTTTTAATAATAATATATTCTTCATGGCAACCACACAGCAATGCTTGAAAGTGCCATTAAAAATTAGCATACAACAATAACAACATAAGTAGATATTATGGGGTCTATGAAAATGAAAGAAATGAAATGATTCATGATTTTAACTTTCTCTTTCTCTTCCTGGAGACGAGAGTGGGGGCATCCTGAAAAAGTTTGGTGCCACGCCCCTCAACCTCTCGCTGTAAAAACTGAAGGCCCGCTAAGTTGAAGCCATACATATCCTAATAAACACCACCATAATAAACTAAACATCTCGATGAGGTGTCCCTTTACCTTGACAAGTGAGACCCGCTCGTGGGTGCATCTAGCAAGAGAAGTGAGCGTGTGCAGTAGGTTGGGGCTTGACAAGAGCTGGGGGTGGTGCACTCGCAGGAGGAAGCCGACACATCGGCAAACTAACTCGACTTCACATCCCAACTGCATCACAGCAAATACATATAACTGGTCATGTGACTGGTCACAAGACTCCCAGGCCAACGGAAAGAACCAATAAACAATGATCTTCCTCACTAAACTGTCTCTGAGCTCTCAATACTAAGGGCATACTAGAAAATTAACACATGGATGGAAATGAGGGTTATGATAGTTAACACATGGATGGAAATGAGGGTTATGACAGTTGCTCACATATAATTCAATCTTCCCCGCACTACTATTAGATCCCAAAGTGCAGTGTACAATTAGAGCTTCTGGAGAGACCAGAAGAGACATGTTGCTTGGGTACTAGAAAGTGATATTTTAACTCGGTCAACTATGAAAGAAATGCCGACATCAGCAACGTGCTATTGGTTCTGGTTAGCATTATGACTAGTTATGCAATTCTTGTCTGAAGTTAGAAAAGATTAATAGTTTACAGCATAGCACTGAGGGTTCCAAACACCATACTCACTTTATGAGGTAACTTGACAAGAATGTTATTGGCACAACACACTCTGCCCAGTTAGGAGTTCAGACTCCATTCCCAGAACAGAGGAAGGAGCTCCATAATTATATTAAGGCTTGGCAAAAGGAAAAGGGAGAATGGGTAGTTGAGGCCATGATATCCAAATAGCTCATCCTTCTCAATGAAGCTAAAAGCTGCCTGTCAGTCAGTCAATAGACTAACTAGAGCTTACCTCCAACCACTTCTGGCACAGCTGGAGGAACTCCATCACTTGGTCAAATGGCATGACAAGAAGACACTCTTCCAAATCACTACAACAACAACAACAACAACAAAACAAAAAAAAACACACATCAAAACTATAAAATTGTGACACATATTTCTAGAAAAACAGGCTTAGTGGTAGTAGCAGTATTGGTGGTATCACAAATTACACACAAACGATGGCAGTTAAGTGGGCAATTAGAAACGCAATCCTTAATACCATACTTGCCTCGATTTAATTCCCTTCACCAAATTTAGAACGTATCTCTGCCCCTGCATATAACATGTAATAAAAGATAACATTTGAGATAGTACAGAGGAAACTCCAGAAAGCAAGAAACCGGTCAAATAAAAACGTGCTCAATGTCTGCCATATTATGCTGCTACAAATTGCATCCTCACCTCAATGTTGCCCATAGCAACCAGAATTGGGTGTTTCTTGGGTTCAGACAACTACAGGAAATGTGTATGTGAAACATGTCAGTTGTCTTACCTCACTCATGGCCACTTACATCCTTTCCTACTGCTAGACAGAGCTGGTGGTGCTCTGACAACTCCGCCTGTTCCTGCCTCCATATAGACACACCCTCTAATAACCTATCCACCTAAAAACAAACAGCAATCCAAACAATAACAAACTTTTTAGAAACAACAAAACTACAACAAATTATCAATCAATAGCTGTACCACACATGTACACATGCCAACTCTGATACACACACACACACACACACACACACCACTGCCAATCGATCCTTGGATGAGGAAAAAGGTAACGATGCTTCTCCTGATACTTCTCCAGGAATCTACACAAGACAGAATGAGAGATGAGAGAGCATGTGCAGATAACCACACACATGCACACACACACAACAACAGGATCACACTTGTACTGCCACACCCACTCACCACTGGGGCCTCGCCAGAGTCAGCTCCGGAGAGCTGGTCCATCAGAGTCTCTCTTTCCTACCGGAAACAGCAGAAAAACAGACACACAGAAGTTTCATAGTCATAACATTACACAAATGCACATAAATGTACTTACATACGCTCAGCAAACACATACATACATACATACATACTACATACATACAAAATAAAATGCACGACATCCAAAATATACAATAGTTAACATTATCTGAACATTTTAATTTCAAACATTGACTACTACTTTGCAGATTACAGCTATAATTTTTTTTATTTTTTTTTAGCCAAACATGACTAAATATTGAACTTCACCTAGTAATTATTAGTACCATGTGTCCTACTTACAAGTTCTTTTTGTTCTGAGAGGATGAGAGGTTCTCTGGTTCTCTGCCAGAGTCTGAGGGAGAAGTCATGGGAACCTGACACCTGCAACCACACACAAGCCATCACAATATCAGATCACCAGATCCAGAGAAACCTTAGCATACAGTATAGATACACAGCAAGTATGAAGTTTTCTCTCAGCAAACCCACAAGACTATACTACACTTTAATTAAATAAATGGAGGATTTCACACGAACTCTACCACAACTAATATAGCGTACAACTCGTAACATTTCAAGGAGTGAAGTTGATCTCCATGCAGAGAATGTAAGTTAGGTAAAGCTCTTCATACAATGTGAAGCACACACACACACATACACACACTCACACACAATGAAACTTACCAGAGAGTCTCCATCTCCACTGATTGCTAGACTCCACACTTCTGAGTGATGACCCTGTACCAATTCATTGAATACTGTAAATCGGTCAGCCTTACAGAAAGTTTCGGAGTTAACAGAGGCAGTAGTGACTAGTATAGAGATTTATTGAAGCAAGCGCAAGACCTTACAAGTTATTTTTAGTTCAGAAATGACATCACCCAATCTAACAAATAGTATTACACTAGCCTTACATACTCCATAATGACTGCTCTCACCCATCCCCTCCCTTTAAGAACTTACAACCCTCTTGAGATTGCACAGGCTTAATCTCGCTCCTTTAGATGAAATCCTAATGACTCCCTGCTTACCACACCAACAAAAAAAAAGCACTGCCCCACCCTCCAAACTTGCACCAAACACAATAGCCCCACCCCCTCCCCCAACCTTGAGGGACTGCACATGCTGGAAGCTGTCAGCATCCCAGCACTTGATTGCACCATCTTTGCCACAGGAGAAGAGGAGGTGGGTGCCAGGGAGGAAGCGGACACACGTGATGCTGTCTTCATGGCCGAAGATGGACTTGTGACAATCGCCGAAGTCCAGCCCCCAGATACGAAGGTTCTTGTCTGATGAGCCGCTCACTAGCAGAGCTCCATCCTGTGGGTGGGTCACAAAAAAGAACAACCCTTTACCTCCCCATAAATTTTCTAGCATACCACACCCAAAAAATAACAAAATAAATAATAATAATAATAATAAATATAATAAATAAATAATAATAATAATAAATATAATAAATAAATAATAATAATAATAAATATAATAAATAAATAATAATAATAATAAATATAATAAATAAATAATAATAATAATAAATATAATAAATAAATAATAATAATGGTTCACTGGAGGATGATGTAGTCATGCACTCAACAACTTTTAATTTGTGGCACAATATCTTTCACTATGGGGGAGAAGAGGGGGTGGGGGGGGGGGACTCTATTATTTATTTTTTTACTTAATGATTTAGTATATTAATACTGAAGTTATGAATATGATTAAGTGTATAAAATTCTGCCTCATTAGATGCATTCTCTTACAATGGCTGGCACTAAGGATCAAAATTATGGATTCCTGTTTCATGCACAAGTGCTCCATTACTGAACTACTGCATGCCACTCTGGAATACACACCTGGTACCAACAAAACTGTTACCTCATTCTCTGACAAGAGAGAAGCGGCATCCATAACGAGGAACAGGCGATAATAATTGCACAAGTCTGAAGTGGTAAGTGTACAGCAAGTAATTGCCCAACATTGAATGAAGTGGTGACTAACTGCTGTTGGCAAGGGTATCAATAGCATGAGCATGTGCGGTTGCTAGCTCTCTCTCTCCCCCAGTCTCTAGTCCAAATTAGCAGTGGTTGGTTATTGTATTGTTTTCGTATGGTGACTTCAAAAAAAAAAAAAAAAAAAAAAACAATGTTAGAGGACAAATATGTTTTGTGGCAAGACATCAGAAACTTACTGAAGAGATGTCCATTGACAGGACTGGAAGTTTGTGTCCATACAGAGACAGGAAGAACTGCAACACGCACACACACACAACCACACATCATTGTTGCGTGAAAACTACACTACTCACTCACTCCACGTTCTATCAGTTCTCACACCTTAAGAGTGTCCGTGAAAAACACTTTGACGGTGGAATCAAGCAGAGCCACAGCCAGCACGTGCCCACTAGGGCTGGGACACACCCCCAAGACATCTTCCGACAACTTCAGAGTACGAGTTAGACAAACTGTTAGTCTGCAAGAAAAAAATATCTTGTTGTCTCCAGTCACCCCACCCACCTTTCCCCTACTCACCTCTGACCTCCACGTGAACCTTCCTCCCCAGACGTCAACTCAAACTCCCAGAACTTTACGGTCTTGTCTGCACTGCCAGTGACCACACCCCTCTTGTCCGGCATCAGGCACAGGCCCCACACGGCACCTTCGTGAGCCTCAACTTCCTCCACCAGCTCACTGGAGCCCACGTCAAACAACTGCAAGTGACCACTCTTTACCAAACACACACACACACACACACACACACACAAGATTAACCTTGATGGACTACAAGGGTTTAGTTCTCACTTTTGTTCCCACTAATGCAAATCTGTTTCCTGGAGCAAAAGTGGAGCACAGGGCATACCTGGAGGTCATGGTGGATACACACTGCTGTGTTGACCTGGAAACAAGAAAACATCACATCATGCAAACTAATAAGAAATTAAACCATCTAATAGACACTGTATATGTACAAGCAGAGGCAAGAACACAAGTGTATGACAATGTTTGAAAGCAGGCTGATGTTGGTGACCATTACCTGCTATGTTATTTAAACCAGTTGAAGAGGTTAACATGAGAAGTTCCACAACCAAGCAGCTAGCCTGGCCCAAACTCTGGGTCACTGATGGAGCAGCTAGCCTGGCCCAAACTCTGGGCCACTGATGAAGCAGCTAGCCTGGCCCAAACTCAGGGCCACTGGTGGAGCAGCTAGCCTGGCCCAAATTCAGGGCCACTGATGGAGCAGCTAGCCTGGCCCAAACTCAGGGCCACTGATGGAGCAGCTAGCCTGGCCCAAACTCAGGGACACTGATGGAGCAGCTAGCCTGACCCAAACTCTGGGCCACTGATGGAGCAGCTAGCCTGTCCCAAACTCTGGGCCACTGAAGGAGCAGCTAGCCTGGCCCAAACTCAGGGCCACTGATGAAGCAGCTAGCCTGGCCCAAACTCAGGGCCACTGATGGAACAGCTAGCCTGGCCCAAACTCAGGGCCACTGATGGAGCAGCTAGCCTGGCCCAAACTCAGGGCCACTGATGGAGCAGCTGACCTGGCCCAAACTCTGGGCCACTGATGGAGCAGTTGCTCTGGACCCTAATCACTCAGGTAATAACCTTCACTATATGTACAGTACACCCATCCAGGACTTTTTCAAAGGTCAGTGTCCAGTTTTTGCAGGAGGGACTAGTATGTCCAAGTTGAGTTGGCACAACCACAAGCATGGTAGATGAGGAATGCACTTGGTAAAAAAACGGAAGCAATTTAGTCATGTGAACTATTGTAATTGATGCCGTGACATGAAAAGGGGCAGCTACTTGGATGCACATTATTAATGCAGTAACTATTGCTTGAGTTTAGTCAAGGCCTGTCTTGCAGTTCTAAATAGTTATTTCCTGGCGCTGTTCTGTTCACAGGTACGCATCTAGAGAAGAACCTGAAGGAGTGAAATTACCAGCCACAGAAGACTAAGGCGCCCAATATTGTAAGCTTTTTGAGAGTATTGAAACACCCACGGTGTCTACCTGTGAGAATTCTGCTGTAGTTCACAAGAAAGACACTATTGCTCTTATTTGAAATTTGTACTATTGTTCAAGCTTTGTATAGGACCGTGCTGTGAACTGGACTTGCCGGTGCCTGGTGCTCTGGTGGAAAGTTCAAGTGCAGCAAGTGGGACACCAGCACCTAAGTAAGTGCCTAGATTCTTGGTGGTGGAGATGTGTGCGACCTTACAACCCAGTTGTGGCTATTCCACGAAGATCACTGAGAGGATGCTGGACTTCAAGTTAGTGGAGATAGCCAAATTACAACAGACATGGACTCTTGGGACGCAGCAAAAGCCAACAGCGCTGCCTCATGCCCGCCGCCATCACCAATTATTTCACAATGGGTGGAGCATTTCTCACTGATGACAGCCATGTTGGCATTACGATTCCCTGAGAAAGCACTGGAACTATTCGCATATCAGGCATCGATCGTGAGGGCCGAGTGTAATTACGAGGGGAAGCAGTAGGTCCTATACGATCACCAGTATCGCCAGGAAGACTTGGCTCACACGGACATGAATTGTGTGGTGCCCAATGTGTGACCGTATAATAAACTCTTCACTGGGTGGACCAAGACAATTCCAAAGTATACAGTGTACCTCCATCACAACCACTTGGCAGCTGCCTGTCCAAGAACCTGAGGTTCGACATTGGAGATTTACCAATGACGACCACTTTCCCAGCAGGTGGAGTTGGAGATCTGTAGGAATTTCAAATAGGAACTGCAGGAAATCCAACTGCTTAGTTACACGCACATCTGCTCTATCTGCCACGAGGCACATGCTGCACTGGCCTGTCCTAGAGACGCTAGCCTCCCTTGAAGAGCTACAGAAACCGATCACTGTTGAATTGTCTGGCGTTTAATCCATGCTCACAGTTGCTCTGACTACAGCCTTGTTGTTGTGTAATACACACCACCTGCTGTAATTCAAAACACTGATTGTATTTCTTTGTCTATCTAAACAATCAGATGCGATTTAGGGGAAAGATAGGAGGGAATGGTGGATAAGTTAGAGCCTGGGAAGGATAGGAGGGAATGGTGGATAAGTTAGAGCCTGGGAAGAATAGGAGGGAATGGTGGATAAGTTAGAGCCTGGGAAGGATAGGAGGGAATGGTGGATAAGTTAGAGCCTGGGAAGGATAGGAGGGAATGGTGGATAAGTTAGAGCCTGGGAAGGATAGGAGGGAATGGTGGATAAGTTAGAGCCTGGGAAGAATAGGAGTGGATGTGGGATAAGTTAGAGCCTGTAGGAGGGAATGATAGGATGGTAGAGAGCCTGGGAAGGATAATGGATAAGTTTAGAGCCTGAATGGGATGGGAATGGGATAAGTTAGAGCCTGGGAATAGGAGGGAATGGATAAGTGACCTGGAAGGATGGAGGAATGGTGGATAAGTTTTAGAGCCTGGGAAGGGATAGGAGGGAATGGTGGATAAGTTAGAGCCTGGGAAGAATAGGAGGGAATGGATGGATAAGTTAGAGCCTGGAAGAATAGGAGGGATGGTGGATAAGTTAGAGCCGGGAAGGATAGGAGGGAATGGTGGATAATTAGAGCCTTGGAAGGATAGGAGGGAATGGTGGTAAGTTAGAGCCTGGGAAGGATAGGAAGGGAATGGTGGATAAGTTAGAGCCTGGGAGGATAGGAGGGAAGGTGGATAAGTTAGAGCCTGGGAAGGAAGGAGGGAATGGTGATAAGTTAGAGCCTGGGAAGGATAGGAGGATGGATAGTTAGAGCCTGGGAAGGATAGGAGGGAATGGTGGATAATTTAGAGCCTGGGAAGGATAGGAGGGAATGGTGGATAAGTTAGAGCCTGGGAAGGATAGGAGGGAATGGTGGATAAGTTAGAGCCTGGGAAGGATAGGAGGGAATGGTGGATAAGTTAGAGCCTGGGAAGGATAGGAGGGAATGGTGGATAAGTTAGAGCCTGGGAAGAATAGGAGGGAATGGTGGATAAGTTAGAGCCTGGGAAGGATAGGAGGGAATGGTGGATAAGTTAGAGCCTGGGAAGGATAGGAGGGAATGGTGAATAAGTTAGAGCCTGGGAAGGATAGGAGGGAATGGTGGATAAGTTAGAGCCTGGGAAGGATAGGAGGGAATGGTGGATAAGTTAGAGCCTGGGAAGAATAGGAGGGAATGGGATAAGTTAGAGCCTGGGAAGGATAGGAGGGAATGGTGGATAAGTTAGAGCCTGGGAAGGATAGGAGGGAATGGTGGATAAGTTAGAGCCTGCTGGCCAAGGAAGATATTACGGTAGCATATCGCTTATTCCTGTCCACCCACAAGACGGAGTACTCCAGGGCATACAATGGAAGAGCACGATCTTCATTGATCCCTGTGTGTGGTGGAGACCACTGATATTTCATCTCCAGCCACACAAGCCAGGCCAGAATGAACCATACCCCGGTTATTTTTCCTTTGTTTGCTGTAAGACTTATATGCTAATTTTTCCTTTATTTATTGATGGTTCATCTCGTGTTTTACTTAATTATTTCATTTACACCTTTTCACACTTCATGCACTCTAGCTTTACCATTTAGGGTCACCCTACATAATAATTCCAACCAATCAAATTCAGCCAGCTTTCAGAGATATTTCTCCTGTATCATGCTCACCCAGGATGTGGGTGTGTTGACTGGTTTTCTATATATACTGGCCGTCGGCTCACCCCATCAGCCAGTCTTTAGTTCTGTAATTCATACGCCAAATTAAATAGCCCCAAGGTTAACTACTGAGCCTTCGGTCCTGGATTAGAGATACGGGCGGCCCTCAACCACAACCCCTCCTAGTCCACTTCCGTCGAGATTGCCTCTGGTGGCAGCATCTACCTGGTAGCAGTTGTCTCTCAATTAACATGGGGACAGCCATCGCAACAATCCCATACCAGTGTGTTCTCGTGTTCTCTATACTGGAGAAGGAGCTACTTCCAATATACCCTCAAGCATGGAGGGTGGGAGGAATTATGAATGTGTCAAGTTGTGTGCCACTGTGATAACCAGGCAGTATAGTGACTGACATGAAGTCTAGGTCAAGCCGGCACAAAGTAATGATGCACTTACTACGGTGTATTGCATTTATTGAGGCCTCCCTCGAGTGTGTGCTTGCCCCTGTCTATAATGACACCGAATCAAATCACCAAACTGATGACTTGTCCAGGAATAATGTCAAAGGCTCTGTCCGAGCAAGACCACGCCACGCAAATCTCCCTCTCCCTCCTGGAGCTACTGCTGACCAAGAGGTGGACTGGACAGCTCAAGTTTGGTGGCAGCAGTTCAGACGTACCATCCCAGCCAGTTCAACACATCAGACATACAAAAGTGGACCGAAACACTTCATAGAATTTTTCACATTTTACAACATCATCAATCAATTCCCTGTAACAGAGTCGAGTTTGTTATTTTGTAGTGTGTTTAGCTGAGATAGCTGGCTCCATAGACATGTAGCACTTACAATAGGACTGTGATACCAGATCATGCTCGGGCTCCTGAATCCTCGCGAGCAGTCCTCCCTGGCTCAGATGAAGAGGATACAAGCAAGAGTTAAACGAATACAAGTCTTGAAGGGGCTCAGTGGCTGCCGGATCTGATTCCCTGATAACTTTGAAGGTGGTTGTGGGGAAGACAGACAGAGGCATATGTATAGTTGAGGCCATGACTACTCATATCTGAGGGACAAAGGCTCAGCAAATGGCCTCTTCTTCATCGACACTAACAGCAAGTCCCTGGTAAACATAGTATTATTTGTGACGATGATTGGCTGCATCTCTAAGAAGTAATGCTAGGTCTGGCTCCAGGTGCAGGTGTGGGAGATGGGTGAATGGAGGGCTCTCACTCCCAACTGGGAAAGGGGCGAACGGGAGGTGTGAAGTAGACACCTAAGGTAGGTATATTCCACTCACTAAACATACTATTCTTATTCCTAGTGTAATACAGGTTTGGGGGGATATTAGCAGACCCTCCCACCAGTCTACATCCTTGACCTCAGCATCCTCATGGACAGGATATGGGGTCTTGCCCTCCACAGCATAGTTAGGCCCCGGTAATTAAGTCAGCATCACGTGCTAGGAATATCGCCCAGGAAGTATGCTCACTCAGGCAGCCAGTCTGGCTTAGCCAAACACTGCAGCAGTAAAGAAAGAATAAGCTTGATAGAGCCTTCCTGTGTATGAATAGGCGACCAAAGGTGCGAACCCTTAGCATTGCTAGCTATAACAAAATCATTTCTCGGACCGCAAAAAAAAAGCAAGTATTTGGCTATTTCTAATCAGGTATCAATATGGCTGAAGCAATGAAAACGGTAGATACAGCTAATTGCTGTCTTAACAGAAGTAGCTAAACATGCACGAGACTCTCACCGGTATATAGTTTCAACGTGAAACTCCTGAATTCCTGTACTCATTGACTTTTGAACATAAAGCAAAAATTACCGTGGGCAGAAATAAATTATTTGCTCATGTGATTGCGATGTGGCGATAGGGGGCATTACCTACAAAAGCTCGAACCTATGCAGAGCTCACAGCTTGCTTTTTCCAAAAATCAGCCTGAAATAAAAAAAAAGTAGCACAATAAAGGGTCTTAAATCATCGTTCTGAGTAAGTTCATACCTAAATCAGCAGTTAATTATCAGTAATCTCCAAAAATCAGAGTGTGACAGACAGGACGACCACTATAACTCTCGCGCATGTGCGCTGAGGGTTAAATATCAAAACTAAAAGCAAGTGTGATGTGCTATCATTACTACCCAGACACATCAGTGGAAGCGAGTGTCTTGATGGCTTCAGCAGTAACCACAAGCTCACACACCCCTCCCAGGATATTCGTAGAAACAAGGTTGAAAGGTCAAATTAGCATTTTTTTAAAAAGTTAACTATCTCTACAGTGTCCTTGTAAATCTCTACAGTGTCCTTGTAAATCTCTACAGTGTCCTTGTAAATCTCTACAGTATCCTTGTAAATCTCTACAGTGTCCTTGTAAATCTCTACAGTGTCCTTGTAAATCTCTACAGTGTCCTTGTAAATCTCTACAGTGTCCTTGTAAATCTCTACAGTGTCCTTGTAAATCTCTACAGTGTCCTTGTAAATCTCTACAGTGTCCTTGTAAATCTCTAGTGTCCTTGTAAATCTCTACAGTGTCCTTGTAAATCTCTACAGTGTCCTTGTAAATCTCTACAGTGTCCTTGTAAATCTCTACAGTATCCTTGTAAATCTCTACAGTGTCCTTGTAAATCTCTACAGTGTCCTTGTAAATCTCTACAGTGTCCTTGTAAATCTCTACAGTGTCCTTGTAAATCTCTACAGTGTCCTTGTAAATCTCTACAGTGTCCTTGTAAATCTCTACAGTGTCCTTGTAAATCTCTAGTGTCCTTGTAAATCTCTACAGTGTCCTTGTAAATCTCTACAGTGTCCTTGTAAATCTCTACAGTGTCCTTGTAAATCTCTACAGTGTCCTTGTAAATCTCTACAGTGTCCTTGTAAATCTCTACAGTGTCCTTGTAAATCTCTACAGTGTCCTTGTAAATCTCTACAATGTCCTTGTAAATCTCTACAGTGTTTTTGTCACAAACTCAATCAAATTTACCTTCTCCAAATTTTAACTTGTTTAGCTGAACCAGACAAAATGCAGGCATCGTCAGAACTGAAGCACAATGTTCTAACAACAACAACAACAAAATTAATTATCTCCTATAAAATACACCTAATTACTTAAACTAACCTGACATCTGTCCTGTGCCCCGGGCTAGTGATGCAGTATAGTTGCTGTGGTGATGTGCCTACCACAGAGTGCAGCTCAAGCGAGTTATTCTGCTGAGTCAGCAACACCTTAACACGCAGACATGAAGCGATATGATATCTTGTTGAACAAATGTTTGGTAATGATCACCTTACCAATAAACTGTCTTTATTAGACTGCCTCAAGTCCACCCATCTAGAAAATATTAGCAAAATGAAGCAATCAAGTCATATACGAGCTCCTTTAGCATAGAAAATAAAAAATATATAAATACTAGTTAGTTCTGCACTCACAATTCATGGGCCAAACCTCATGCAGTGTATATGTTGCCACACCTTACCATATGATGCTCTCACCTGTGCCTTCCCTTTCCCTTGATACTGCACACATACTTCAAGTGGTCGGCTGCTGTCAGCACAACCTACACCAAGTAGCAAAACAATTTGTTTTTAATACCACACGATTTACAGAGTAATAATTGAGCAACTGAAGCTAGTATAATAGGTAATGATCATCAAACTACTAGCCTAGAACCACTTCACAAATTTAATGAATTCAATGAATATATTAATAACACATACTCAACACTAAGACATGACACAGGGAAGAGCACTTCATGTGATTTACTGAGAGAATAACATCTAACATTGCTTACTACAGTATCCCTCAGTCAACAGCATCTCGAGAGGGACAACCCTTCTCACACAACTCAGGAACACCAATTTTAAAAACTACTAGTGATGTGCTTGAGCACAAATGGCGAGCGAGCCTAAAACTACTCTATTGTTAAACGATTAATTTAACTTCAACACTCAAGCTACTAAAAAAAAAGTCAAGTTTAAATTACGTGTATACGGTAAAGGGGATTCAATGCCATAGTAACCACTCTCTGCAACAGTTAGAATTGAAAAAAAAGAAAAAAAAGAAAAGAAGCAACAAAAACAAGTAGCATTATTTACACGTTTTCTTTGTGATATTCTTCAGCTAAGTAAAGGCACAATACTTTCACAGAACTGAACATACCATCCCTGATTTTCAATTGTGTTACCCCTGTAAGTGTCTCGCTCGCTCGCCAATTAGTTACAAATAAAAAACCTAACCACATTTCATTGACACCCTGGGTAAAACAAACAAATAAACAAACAAACAATTTTCAACTTTGATACTGGTTCAACATGGGTACTGACACCTCCACACCCATGATATTAAAAATAAAAATAAAAAATAAATAAAAATTTTCAATCACCTTTGCCTAACATTGGCAAATGATGTACTTATAATTAACCACATCACCTCTTCTTGTTGTTCCATCTGCTTCCTTGCAGCCTTCCTTCTTCTTTTCTTCAATGTGTGCTCCATGTCATCCAAACTCTGAACCTTATATATTTCAACTCCGTGTGCCTGGCACTATGGGACAAAACCATGGCAACATCACACCCACTAATTTATAATGAGGATATCAATTCTTACCTCACCATTTATATTATTTTATATTTAATTGTAAAATTAGTATCAAAGTAGAAATAAGATTCTATTAACCACTAGCCACACCCACTGACCACGCCCAACCTTGACATCACTTATTTACTCACCAGGCAAGCCAGGAACTGACCCTGTGGGTCTTGCTTCAAAACAGACAAATGGTCTAATCCTTTCGTCTTCACTGTTCCCATTTCTATGGATACCACAGGTACCTGTACACACACACACACATATTAAAAAAAACCTGTGATAAATCACAGCACATGCTCAAAGACAGAGAAGAGCATACACAGGTTGCAGCTTTGATGCATTTGATGAAACATAAGCGTGTGTGATATGTTTGAATAGCTGCAGATGTCATGAGTATAATAAAAGATAAATGTTGTTACAACTGGCAATGCATAGTAGAAAATATAATAATAATAATATAATAATAATAATATAATAATAAAAATGATAATATAACAACAACAACAACAATAATAATAATAATAGTAATAATAATAATAATAATAGTAATAATAATAATAATAATAGTAATAATAATAATAATAGTAATAATAATAATAATAATAGTAATAATAATAATAATAGTAATAATAAACTTACCACTAGAGTCTTGTATTCTTATGTTTTTTAAATAAAGAGCTTTACAGACCAATTCAGTTAGTAAGGGTATATCTCAGGATTTATTCAAGTCACTCAACCCTGACAAAAGAATGCTACAAGCTTTGTTCATCCCACCCACTTCCTCTTCTGTCCTTACCACATCGCACACTAAACATTTCTGCCCAATTCCTTTTTCTCTGACTAAGAAATCTTGCTATTAGTTGTACCTTCCCAACCCACACAGCCCACTGGCCACCCTTTACCACCTTGTCATCAGAGTTCATGTCAACAAGATCCTGAGAGAGTCTGAACAAACGCATCTTGCTGTCTCCAGACGCCGTCACCAGCCGTGGGAGGCTAACCACACCCTCCAGGGAAACTCCACCTCCCACCAGCTGTAGTGACCACACCTCTCTGTGGTGTGAGACCACAGTATGAAAACAGTGTTGCGTGTCCATGTCCCACAGCTTCACTAGACTGTCCTTAGAGCTGCAGACATTATGAAAGAAACAGCGACCATTACCCACTCAGTATATCAGGATCCAAACTTACAGTCTTAGAGATAACGCCCACTCCCTGAGGCTATACCTTCACTGGTGGTAATACCCATATCACACACTCTCTCCCGCTCACCTCCTAGTGACCAGGGCACACACTCTCACCCACTCACCTAGTGACCAGGGCACACACTCTCACCCACTCACCTAGTGACCAGGATGTTAGTTTGGGGCAACCAGTGGCAGTCAGTGATAGGACCTTTGTGACCTTGTAGCCTGGGGAAAAATAATAATAATAATAACAATAACAACAACAACAATAACAACAAAGAACGTAAACAGTTCAACAGCAAAGAACACATACATCATACAGTATTTCTCTTTCTTTTTTACCTGACTACGCCTGCCTCTGCCACCAGGTCCCATAGCACAATGTGAGTGTCCTTTGACCCTGACACCAGCTGAGTGCCAGTCGAGTTAAACTGAAGACAAGTTACGGCCGACTTGTGCCCACTATAATAATAATAATAAATAATAACAATAGTAATAATAATAACAACAATAATAACTTGCATGTACTCCGCCACACTGTGGTGCCTGACATACTAACTTGTGCAAATTAGGAGTGCAGTAGCTTAAGGTAGTTTTATCCATGATTTCTCTCTCCCGCTCTCTTTTTTTTCCTCAGCCATCCCAGCCCTGTTTTCTTATTTCTCTGTTCAACTCATGGATTCCCTTCTCTTCCTCTGTCTACCTCTCCTGCTCCCCAGTATCTCTGTCCTTTCTATGTATTTTCTTTCACTTCTTCATTAAAGTAGTTACATCAGTCAGCTTTTCTCATCTGCTTCAATTTTTATGGAGCCTTGCATTCTCCTGCTTCTCTGCCTCTCTTATACCCATATTATGGTTAGCTACTGTAGATAACACTCTTTCCCAACTCAGTTCAGCAACCCAGTGTTCAGTTTTTATAAGATACAACAGGTTAACAAGGCACTTCAAGATGCTCCAAGCTGTTAGGTCCCGACAGTTGAGTGGTTTGTGTATGCACTCCGCAATCTACGATCGCAGGTTTGAACCACGACAAGGTCGCTTTTTTCTTTCTCCCTTGTCAAACTTTTTTCCCATTCAGTTTATGACTATGTTTTACCTGAATCATTCATGAATACACACACCGTCGTCATGGTTACTGACACACTTGAGCGTATTATATAGATATAATACTAATGATAATACAGTAGAACCTCAAAAATCTGAACATCAGATATCCAAATTAACCACTTAAAAACAGTGAAAGGACATTGTGGTGGGTACAGGGTCATCGATGCAATAGGCACCATTAATGCACTAGCAGCACACTTTGGTATGGCTTTTTGTATCTAAAAAAGGAGAGCTGTCATTTCTATTATGAAGAAGCTTGATATTTAAAAGTTTCACACATCAAGACAGATGATAAGAAAATAGAGAAGTTTTCACTTGCAGCAGAATCAGCTGACTCTAGTTGCCTGAAGGAGAGGTGCACAGCCAGGGGAGCTGCTGGCAGTGCCACGTTGTCTAGTTCACTCAGGAAACACTCAAGGGTACACAATAATTGAGTTTCAAAGTTAAACGATGTCTTCTTCAAAGTTACGTACTTTTCAGAATTATGTACGCCTCATTTCCCAAGGGGTTTGTATCTCTGAGGTTCTAATGTAATAATAATAATAATAATAAAATACTTAATAATATTAAACAGTAATAATCATAAGGTTCTGAACCACACAGTTGTCACAAAATTGCCACATTCTATCTCCAGGTCATCTTTGTACAACTGGTCATAACTGACTCTCAACATGGAACACCGGACACTTCCACAAATACTGTGTAACCAACAACAACAAACCTTAGGGTCACTATCAGAGATTGCTTTTGTAGTTCCCACAGCTTGACAGCCCCATTCTGTAAGCCAGTTGCTATAACAGCATCTCCTGGGGAACCCGTTTCCTTCTTCAACCTGGTACACAACACACATACTTCTTCCCCATCCCCTGTTAGTTCACCTACCTACAGAATCAAATAATAAAAAAACAAAAAACCCTCACTTTTAGTAATTAGTCCTATAGTAGTTACAATGCTGTTCTTAAAATAATAATGTGCATTTAGGTAATTCAAAACAATCCATCTAAGCCTCTTGGTTAATGTAATTCATGTCTTTTAAGACATCTATCCAAAATATCAGACTATTAAATAAGAGCAATATTGTTCAAGGGTCTGGACAGTTTATATTCCAAACAGCACTCTCAGGGCATACCACAGAGCTGGTTCTTGGGTCCCACACTTTCACATCTTCAAGACTAGGGGATATAGCCAAGTAGTGACCTTTTCTTGCCCCAGGTAGTAAACAAGCTCCCCCTTTTCTACCTGAGACAACCCCAAAGCTACACTCAGCAGTGTAGGTCAGGTACTGTTTCGTCACGGGCATCTCACTGCTTCTTTTACTGCGGGCCACGTGAGTGGGCAAAGGGTTTCATACTTTACTGTGAACTCTATCGCAACCCAGTTGTGGTGAGCATTAGTGAAACGCTTTACCTATTACGATTACTGATTCAGAACTACATGTATGCATTTCTTGTTTGAAACCCTTTACCCGTTAATTTGTTACCTAGGTTTAGAACCTTGAATTAGCTATTAAAGTGATAATAATGTGCATTTTATTGCTACACTGTCACCGGCCTGTTGGAGAAAGTGACGGTACCTCAGTATGTTCCTGCCCTTACATCCTCGTGGCAGCAGACAACAGAGACGAATACTTTGACCGACCAACTAAGCCGCTTCACTTCTGGCCTGACCAGCCCAACATCTTAGCTGGCAGAGACGTTATGAGGCAGGAGGTTGAGGAGCAGGGGACTTGGATGGGAGTCAGCAAGGAGGGAAGGCTTGCAGTGCTTACAAACTTTAGATGCAATGCTTCAGAGCTACGTCCTGATGCAACAACTAGAGGTAACTGGCAGTTTACACAACTATGAACTAGGGCATGCCCTTGGTACTTACTAGCTTTGCAAGTCGTAGTTGGCTGGCAAGTTAAATGTGTTGTATTCAGAGTATGGTATGTTAGTCATGCTTCACCATTGCTGAGTCAGCTGTTTCACTATGAGTTCATACTACATTTACAGTTTGATTTATCCAACAGAGGGATAAAGGGATAGCTATATTTTATTGTTCTGAAGGGCAAGTCCCATTACGTTTAGCTCTTTAGTTAAGGGATCATACCGTAATCAGAAATAGCTTTATTTCATGCTGCACAACTTAAAAGAAGGATTGGGCAGTATAAGTTCATTTGTTTCGTTATGTTTGTATGTGTGTAACTACAGGAAAGTTAGTGAGTGAATTTTTGAGTAGCAGTGTTTCACCAGAAGAATACAGCCATTCAGTAATGGCCACAGGTCACATGTACAATGGCTTCTCCTTGGTTACAGCCCACATCAGGTATGTGAATGAATGCCCCCCCCCCCCCCCCCCCCCCCCCCCCTAGGGCAGGTGGGTGTGACTTTGAAGCGCTATTTATAGTAGACTATCAATCACTTAATTCAAACCTTTTTTGTGTTGAAACTTGAACTTGTTTTGGATACAAGACAAATAGTCGTCTGTACACCTTCCTGTAGGGATAATTGAGTAGTTTGAAAGTTCAATGACAATAGTCTCGAAGCTTTGAACAGTGCTTCCAATATACCAATTAAATTTCTTTTGTGTATGTCTCACTTTTTTTTGCTCAATTGTTGATTTAAAGAAGAACAATTGAATTGGTTTCTATTTTATTTCTTGGCTGGGTGATATAAAGACCACATTCTGTAGCCTCTCCATTGACTGAATCACTTTGCTAAGTATGGCATTGTTATAAATAAACATTAGCTAGCTTCTCTTGTTATTTTAAGTCTAATGGCTCCTCACTTCATGGTGTTAGTGAGGCCACATGAAAGACTTTATTGCCGAAAAGTATCTATACGCCATTCAGCTTTAAGTGGGTAATAACAGCACTTTGGTTGCAGTACTGCAATGGCTTGTTTATTTATTTATTTATTCAGTTCTACTCGTGAAATTTTACCCATCCCATTCTATACACAAATTGCTGTAGACCCCTTACCAGTTATTCCTGTGCAGCCGCTTGCAACTGAAAGGAGGTGTTATTGGTGGGGTGTGGTGCACTCACCAGAAAGACTTGAGAACCAGCAAATGCTTGCTCTTTGGGGGGGTGGGGGGGGATGAATTTGGATAAAGAAGCTATACAATAATAAATTCTCATTCATCCTAGACACACGCTCCCTCACCAAATGAATGCTGGTCAATTTATTGTGTAAACAAGACATTTCACATTGAACTGAGTAACTAATCAGCATTTCCTCTCTCAATTCTACTCCACATTGTCTGACTTTTTTCCCTATCTTATTATTTTTTGTATTCTCAAAGTTTCCTTTATATGAGGAGGAAGTCACAGCATTCACCAGGAAGTGAGGTCAGGTGCATTACTCTGAGTCAAGTGCATGTTGCCAGGAGCACTCTCAAGTGTATTGATTCTCTATTGGTAAATTCAATCCCCAGTAGAATATGCTGCAGGGAGGGTACATTATTATGAGTCCTACCTCAATTAAACCGTCTGTATTATAATAACTAGGGAAGTTATTAAAGTGGAAGTTTTAGGCACTGTTACTCACTGACCTTTGGAGTGGAAGTTATGTACACCATACTATATCAATCATTGACCAGATGGCTTTGTATTTCCTATAGTAGTTTGTTCATTAAAATGTTGTGGGTGGTCTGGAAAAACATGGGCCAGGTGCACAATGATTTCTATTGTTGACAAAAGAAAAGAAATTGAATGTATGTGACTCCTTAACATAATTAAGTGTAAAATATTGGTGTAAAGGTCTGAGTAAAATCAATATTCTCATGCCTAGTGCCAATAGGGGACAAATCCAGAGAGGAATGTATGTATGTACTAGTATATAATGTGTAGGCCAGATGGTGGGAACGTGATGTGCTGTTCTAACAGAAGTGCTGTTGGAGAGGGTGTGGTTAGGGTTGGGTCTGGGACGTATGCACTCAGCAACTCAACGTTTGATGTGCCATGGAGGAAGGTGGAAAGAGGGAAGGACCAGTTGAAGAAAATCATCAAGGAAGAAGCATCTCAACTGAGCAAATCTGAACTGACTGACAAACTTATGAGGACACTTGCAGATGACACTTGGTAAGGGATAGCACTGCAATTGGAGAGTAGGATAGCATGAAGGGACATTTACAAGAGATGATGAAATAAATTTCCCTTTTCCTTCATGCCTTTATTTAACTGTAATCAATGAACTATGTAAACTGTCTGTATGCAGTTTGCATCCTGACCCCAACATTCCAGACACCGGTTTCAACCGAGAAGCTCTTCTGCACACATCCTCAGTGTTTGTGAAGCCAGTTAAACTCTACGGGAAGTGGTATGGCACGAGGTGAGGATATTAATATCAGTCATCCGCTTCATCCTTTAGAGTGGTGGAATTTCTAATCCTACTGTATTCACTGGTTAAGTGTGTTTGTTTCAGTTTTACCCCATACTTAAAATATTTCCACGTAATAGCTAGTGTTGTTTTGGTTTAGCGATTCCAGACTTTCTTAGTTTTAGTTATTCATACTAAAAAAATATTTTGAATGCTTAGTTTTAGTTTTTTCCCCAAATTCTCCCTAAAGATTTAGTTAGTTTTTAGTTTTTCTTCAATACCATGTAGAAGATTTAGTTAGTTATACTATCAATTGTCTTAGTTTTAGTTAATTTATGTTGCCTCTCAAATTCTGCAATAATGAGACTCCTTAAAGAAAGTTGTTCATGTAGTTTTCCCAAAAATGGCATATTTCTGTGAAAACTTGGGTATTATTAATAAAGTATGGTATTTGTTATGTAGTTTAGAGAATAATTACTTGATGGGAATTTATATTTTCATTTAATAATGACATAATTCAAGGTGAATTGTTTACAATAAAATTGCTTAGTTTTAGTTTTTGTCATACTGGTAGTTTTAGTTATTATTGAATTTACTGTCTTCTAAAATAATTAGTTTTAGTTTTTTCATGTTCTCTATAGCAGCTTAGTTTTAGTTATTCTTACCAAAAGTAAAATACCCCAAAACTAAGGGGTTTTGGTTTTAGTTTTAGTTAACTAAAACAACACTAGTAATAGCATCTAATTGTATGACTTTTCACACAAATGCTGTGGTCTCAGTAAATCAAGTTGTGTGTCTTAATCCTCTATCTATGTGTGATGTCTAGGACTAGCTCAGTGATACTTGTGGATCAAAGTGGAGAGGTAACCTATACTGAACGTACCCTCAAGGAACCGGTGCATCCTGAGCAATCCGAGTGGATCACGTCTTCATTCAGTTTTCAGGCTTGGTGACTGAGTAGTATTCAATTTCATCTAATATTTCATCATTGCTTCATAATTTTATGTGTGTTAACTTATTGATTATAATTTTTGATACTTTTTTTTTTAACCATCCCAATTCAAATTGAAGTTGTGCTTCTTGCTGAAATTCAACTAAAGAAAAAATGTGAACATACTTTTGGCAGTTTACTTTTCATTTTTAAGTAACTGTCTCACCTAAAATTTACATAATATAGATACTTTGAGGAAGAACCTCATTTAGAAAATTTGGTACTTATTTCATGTGTTAGACTGTATTTCATGACAGCATCAGCATGATTCTTGAGTCATTATAGCCGCTTCATTCAGTTGGACTTTCTACTAATAGTGGCTTCTGTTTTCCTTTTTAGACTACATGCCAAGTGGCAGAAGTTTGCCAAGAATGTGTTTGTTACACTCTCCCAAGACCCTAACTTTAGATGTTTTAATCTAGCCAAGATGAAAGGAATTTACCTGTAGCTAACATGGAACTCACCATGTGAAAAAGCAATCTTAATGAACTTTTAATACTATGACTTACACTCCTGTGGAATTTCTCTCACCCAAATTTGAACTACTCTAAATGATCAAACTTCCCTAGCTGGCATTTTTCAGTTTGATAATCTGTATGATATGGACTGATGAGATGCAAACGTGCTGACTGGTGAGTTGATAGTTGGTGATCCTATAAGTAATGTACAATAATAATGGGACTGACGGATTTGAATAATATAAATTGATACAAGGTGATGATTACAATGAATGAGTAGTGATGGTCAACAGTTCAGCTCCTAAAATTCCACTGGGTTTATTGGACATTGTCTGGCAGTACTCTTCCACACTTTTACTGCCTCCTTCATAGGATGATTTCGGAGATAATAATTAAGCTGCTGAATAATCCACTGGGTTCACTAAGCACTTTCTTTTCCATGGCATCTCTTGCAATACGACCAACTTGCCTCTTTGGAAGAATGACTTGAGAGTGGGCAAGAGAGGTGGCAAAAAGACGCAGCCAATGAAGGCTATACACACAAAAATAACAGTTGTGGACAGGGAAGCAAACACAAAGGTGGGATGGAACTGAGACGAGGAGAAGAGAAAAGTGAGAGATATCCCCAGAGTTGATATAATGGTTGCTATGTAGACAAATATCCTGAGGGAGTTTGTAGTGAAGGAGAGCTGCTTGATGTCCTTGGTTAAAAACGCCAATGTAGTCACCCACAGGATGAGAATGGCTTTGTTCACCAGCACCGCATAGAACACCCAATTCCTGGTGCTAGAAGGAGCATTGGTAGTCTCCCTCAGAGAGGAGTTCTCGTCTTCCTGCAATGGATGCTGACTGGAGGTGAGTAGAAGTTCTTTTGTCAGCGTCCAAGCACAGGCCACTGCTACATCTATCGCTACTAACAGCAGAACCCCGAGGAGGAGGATGCGATTGGTAATGAAGGGACCGGGGTTGAGATAATGGACAAAAATCCGGTAAACTCGCCATGTCCGCATGCCTACTGATCCAAGAGACAGTGTGAAGCCAACCGGAAGCGTCCAAGTCTGCAATACTTCATCAAACTTGTCCCTTAATTCCAATGGTAGTGGAAAAGCTGGGAAGAGCATGAAGACAAACAGACCTACCAGCATGACATACACGCCCACATACGAGATGTGGAGGAGATTGACAGTAGTGGCCTTAACTGTTGGTGTCATCCTGTACTTGCATGTTAGCACGTGCATCAATGCCGTCACTAAGATGATGAGTACAACAACGAACGCCATGAGTCTCACATAGTACTTGTTCTCACGAACCATCGGAAAAGAGGACGGTATTTGCACTGGGCGAGTACCTGTTGCATTTTGAGCAATTCTGTCAACTAGCCAAACAGTGTTAACACCATTGGCTTGTATCTGTTCTACTTTAATAGGCCTGGAAGTAAGTCCGGATTCCCGTTCAAAGTTAAATAATCCCGTGACACCATTGAAGCGTGTCCGATAAAACTCATTTACAATCAATTCTGCTTTGGTCAAATTTTTGTCAACAATACTACTGCTATCAAAGAAATTTGGGTATGTCCTTGACATGGAATCTAGCACTTTAGCCCATCCCCAAACAGTGTCGTACATGTATCCTGCCCAAACGGTATATTTCGATTTTGCTCCAATGTATTCCTTCTTGTTATTGTACACAGTCCTGTATTGTTCGTAGTCCTCCACATATGAAGAGTAGCTTGTATTCAGAGGGGCACCTAGCTGCCCTACAATGGTGGTTTTGATGCTGTCCAGCAAAAAGATCTGCATCCTAAGGGCTTGCTGCATGTCATCGACAGAACAGAAGACATCTTTGCCTCCATGCCGAAATGATATATTATGTACCAGATCCAGTTCTGTGTGCACTGTGAACACAAGCTGATAGTCACTGTACAGCATCTTTTCCTTCCAGGACAAGCAGATGATGCGCCTGGTGAGATCTAATGAACACATCACAAGAACAACTCGAACTTCTTCATCCCGTACAACGTTTAACAGAATAAAGTCATTGAACACGGGAATGGGAAGTGTCCTCACAGAATTGTCCAAGTACTTCATTATACTCCCCAGAAGATGCAAGAAAAATGGTCTGCTTTCATCGTACAGCAAAGCAATTTTATCCCATTTGCCTTGGATCAGGGAATATATCGCATACGCTTGATCGTCAGTGCTGCCCAAGCTTCCCAAGACGTACGGATACTCAGTGCGACTAGCTAGAGCTGCTGCTCCAGCGGCATGCACCATCACCATGGAAACCTCTGACTTGTTGGTGACTGGGGCCAGGGCTAGAGTGGAGGAAGAGCAACCTGGCCCCACTACACCTACAATCCTTCGGCTCTCGCTGTAAAATCTATTTTGCAAGAAGTTTGCAACAGTATCCTCGGAAAATTGACAACCACTTCTTCCTTGGATGAGTTTCAAGTTGTAGTTGGGAAGCAGAGAGGCATCATTGTTAATTTGATCTCGTGCAAGCTGAAGAGCAGGGAAAATGTCGTCTCCAGCTGACCATGAAGGCAAGAAGCTTGGATCGCTATTATAATATGGCAGTAGTGTAAGCAATTCAATAGTTTCTTTTTCAGAACTTGCAAGTCCTCCTAAATATACTACAGCAAGAATCAGAGCTGCATAAAATGGCATAGTTAGTTACGCTGTTACTCGCGAGCTGACGAGCCACCGGGCATTATAAACCTTCGAGCCACGCCCGCTCCCTGGTTCGCGCACACGTCTTTCGCGACGGAGAATGGGGTGGGGCTAGGCATCTATGTTGGCCTGCAGCAGTCTGATGGCCGCTGAGCTAAATACTGTCTCTTCATTAGTAAAAACTACCAATTAATAGACACCTAGCTTATGATACATCACAAGTTGTTATTGGAAATAATGGGTTGGCAGTGGAGAGGCGGAATATTGGTGCGTGAGGTATAATTTTTGGCGGGTGTTTGGCGAACTTAAAACAATGAGCATCTCTAAGCCAGTCCGTGAGCGTATCCCAGACTGGCCGGGTTACAGCGAACTAAACTGCCACGAAGCTGGTCACACCTGGAGTACTTCGTGTGTCTACACCAGCCTTGAGTTCGGTGCCTTCGTCTTCTATGAAGGATTCAAAATGTATCTTCCCCTTTTTTTTTTTGGTAAAAGAAGAGGTCACATTAAAGTAGCTATAATTCTCTTCATGGCATGATTGATGGGTGGAGTGTGGTGTGCAGGAATGGTTAGCTCTGACAGAACCTACAGTATACATGTTTACTTCTAATCTTGTGAACCAGACCTTGCTTTCCCTCTTTACTGCATGCTAGGAGGGGAACAAGCCAATATGGTAAAGGGTCTGGCCCCACAAAACGAGTTTACCTCATATTTTTTTTTGTTCAAAATTGTGCTTGTATTTGTCCACTTGTATCTGTAGTTTTCCGCGTTAGCCAGAGGTAAGGTGGTCACCACGGCGATGGCTCCAGGCACTATGTCAGGTCCTTAGATCAGCTTTTTTCTTGGCATGCAATGGAACTGGTGCCATTGCCTGTATCTGTCTTCTGAGGTGAGGGATGGAAAACACATTATTGTGCCTTTAACTGAGCATATACCAATACACTGCATAGTGAATGGAACACACTGCAAAACACTAGTTATCATACACCACATTCAAACATATAATAGTGTGCCAGTTAACCTTTTCACCGTCAAATTTATGATAACCAGCTCGGTAACTTGAAAATGTATGATTATTTTTTGTTTCTTATCTGAAAAGACATTCAGCAAGAGATGATTTTAAAGTTGGAAATACTACACCAGAGCAATGCATCAGCACAAAATAGGAATTTTATATTAGATAATAATTTTTTTGGCTTTGTGGACTGTTGACAGAGCACCATATGGCACTATTGATGGTGAAAGGGTCAAGGAACACATCATATGCAAGTTTAAGGAACACATCATTACAAGTTTAAGGAACATAACATATGCCAGTTAAAGCAATACCACAGAAACACATTGTATGCCAGTAGGAACTTATTATGTACTAGTTTAAGGAACATATCGTGTACTAGGTAAAGGAACACATTGTTATAGTTAAGGGAACACAGTGTAGGAAGTAATGTAAATAAAATATATCCACAATATAATAATTGTAGCTGTGCAACAAACCAATTATTAGTAGTACAAGTTTTTGTGGACTCAAAAATATAATTTTGTGACATTTTCCCATGTTGTTTTTGAGTGCAGGCGTCTGATTGGTCGCTTCTATCATTTCTCTTCCATCTTCCTGCCTAGTTGTGTGGGGACTGGCCTGGCTCTTCTCATTGAAAGGAAGAGCAGACGCGGCTTGCTGGCTGGCTATGTGGCCACAGTGGTAAGTCTAATATCAGTCATCCGGCTTCATCCTTTAGAGTGGTGGTATTTCTAACTAATCCTACTGTATTCACTGGGGACCTCATTCATAGAGAGCTAATCTTGTTTAGGGAAGGTCGAAAATTGGATGGTGTAAGAACTGTAGCATTTTGAAGTGTTTGTATTCATAATTATAGGAAAGGAATCCTGTTAAGTGTGTTTGTTTAAGTTTTATCCCATACTTCAAACATTTCCACGTAATAGCATCTTCTAATTGTATGTGTCCAGGGTTCGCTGACAGCAACCCGGACAACAACAAGAAGAAATCGAGGAAACCACACCTACCTACCAAACCCTCATCCTCTGCAAGAACACAGATCAAACCTTGTCATTCCCTCCTAACTTTATCATTCCTTCCTAACTTTGTGATCCCTTTCCTATTCCTGTAAACATTAAATTCACCTTTACCAACTTCCTATTTTCCTAAAACCATTGACCTTTTTGTGTTGTCACTCCTATATACTGTAAGTGTTGTAGTTGTATGCATTATTCGAAGATCAATTCTGCCAATAAGTTTTACTGCTTGCTGTGTGCGGCATCACCCACGCCTACCTCCAGCCAGACCTGCAACGACGGCAAAGTATACGTTTGAGCAATCCGAGTGGATCATGTCTTCATTCAGTTTTCAGGCTTGGTGACTGAGTAGTATTCAATTTCATCTAATATTTCATCATTGCTTCATAATTTATGTATTAACTTATTGATTACAATTTTTTATTCTTGTTTTTTAACAAATTGAAGTTGTGCTTCTTGCTGAAATTCAACTAAAGAAAAAATGTGAACATACTTTTGGCAGTTTACTTTTCACTTTTAAGTAACTGTCTCACCTAAAATTCACATAATATAGATTACTTTGAGGAAGAACCTCTTTAGAAAATTTGGTACTTATTTCATGTGTTAGACTATATTTCATGACAGCATCAGCATGGTTCTTGAGTCATTATAGCCGCTTCATTCAGTTGGACTTTCTACTAATAGTGGCTTCTGTTTTCCTTTTTAGACTACATGCCAAGTGGCAGAAGTTAGTTTGCCAAGAATGTGTTTGTTACACTCTCCCAAGACCCTAACTTTAGATGCTTTAGTCTAGCCAAGATGAAAGGAATTTACCTGTAGCTAACATGGAGCTCACCATGTGAAAAAAGCAATCTTATGACTTACGCTCCTGTGGAATTTCTCTCACCCAAATTTGAACTACTCTAAATGATCAAACTTCCCTAGCTGGCATTTTTCAGTTTGATAATCTATATGATATGGACTGATGAGATGCAAACGTGCTGACTGGTGAGTTGATAGTTGGTGATCCTATAAGTAATGTACATTAATAATGGGACTGACTGATTTGAATAATATAAATTGATGATACAAGGTGATGATTACAATGAATGAGTAGTGATGGTCAACAGTTCAGCTCCTAAAATTCCACTGGGTTTATTGGACATTGTCTGGCAGTACTCTTCCTCACTTTTACTGCCTCCTTCATAGGATGATTTCGGAGATAATAAATTAAGCTGCTGAATAATCCACTGGGTTCACTAAGCACTTTCTTTTCCATGGCATCTCTTGCAATACGACCAACTTGCCTCTTTGGAAGAATGACTGGAGAGTGGGCAAGAGAGGTGGCAAAAAGACGCAGCCAATGAAGGCTATACACACAAAAATAACAGTTGTGGACAGGGAAGCAAACACAAAGGTGGGATGGAACTGAGACGAGGAGAAGAGAAAAGTGAGAGATATCCCCAGAGTTGATACAATGGTTGCTATGTAGACAAATATCCTGAGGGAGTTTGTAGTGAAGGAGAGCTGCTTGATGTCCTTAGTTAAAAATGCCAATGTAGTCACCCACAGGATGAGAATGGCTTTGTTCACCAGCACCACATAGAACATCCAATTCCTGGTGCTAGCAGGAGTATTAGTAGTCTCCCTCAGTGAGGAGTTCTCGTCTTCCTGCAATGGATGCTGACTGGAGGTGAGTGGAAATTCTTTTGTAAGCGTCCAAGCACAGGCCACTGCTACATCTATCGCTACTAACAGCAGAACCCCGAGGAGGAGGATGCGATTGGTAATGAAGGGACCAGGGTTGATATAATGGACAAAAATCCGGTAAACTCGCCATGTCCGCATGCCTACTGATCCAAGAGACAGTGTGAAGCCAACCGGAAGCGTCCAAGTCTGCAATACTTCATCAAACTTGTCCCTTAATTCCAATGGTAGTGGAAAAGCTGGGAAGAGCATGAAGACAAACAGACCTACCAGCATGACATACACGCCCACATACGAGATGTGGAGGAGATTGACAGTAGTGGACTTAACCGTTGGTGTCATCCTGTACTTGCATGTTAGCATGTGCATCAATGCCGTCACTAAGATGATGAGTACAACAACGAACGCCATGAGTCTCACATAGTACTTGTTCTCACGAACCATCGGAAAAAAGGACGGTATTTGCACTGGGCGAGTACCAGTTGCATTTTGAGCAATTCTGTCAACTAGCCAAACAGTGTTAACCACATTGGCTTGTATCTGTTCTACTTTAATAGGCCTGGAAGTAAGTCCGGATTCCCGTTCAAAGTTAAATAATTCCGTGACACCATTGAAGCGTGTCCGATAAAACTCATTTACAATCAATTCTGCTTTGGTCAAATTTTTGTCAACAATACTACTGCTATCAAAGAAATTTGGGTATGTCCTTGACATGGAATCTAGCACTTTAGCCCATCCCCAAACAGTGTCGTACATGTATCCTGCCCAAACGGTATACTTCGATTTTGCTCCAATGTATTCCTTCTTGTTATTGTACACAGTCCTGTATTGTTCGTAGTCCTCCACATATGAAGAGTAGCTTGTATTCAGAGGGGCACCTAGCTGCCCTACAATGGTGGTTTTGATGCTGTCCAGCAAAAAGATCTGCATCCTAAGGGCTTGCTGCATGTCATCGGCAGAACAGAAGACATCTTTGCCTCCATGCCGAAACGATATATTCTGCACCAGATCCAGTTCTGTGTGCGCTGTGAACACAAACTGATAGTCACTGTACAGCATCTTTTCCTTCCAGGACAAGCAGATGATGCGCCTGGTGAGATCTAATGAACACATCACAAGAACAACTCGAACTTCTTCATCCCGTACAACGTTTAACGGAATAAAGTCATTGAACACGGGAATGGGAAGTGTCCTCACAGAATTGTCCAAGTACTTCATTATACTCCCCAGAAGATGCAAGAAAAATGGTCTGCTTTCATCGTACAGCAAAGCAATATTATCCCATTTGCCTTGGATCAGGGAATATATCGCATACGCTTGATCGTCAGTGCTTCCCAAGCTTCCCAAGACGTACGGATACTTAGTGCGATTAGCTAGAGCTGCTGCTCCAGCGGCATGCACCATCACCATGGAAACCTCTGACTTGTTGGTGACTGGGGCCAGGGCTAGAGCGGAGGAAGAGCAACCTGGCCCCACTACACCTACAATCCTTCGGCTCTCGCTGTAAAATCTATTTTGCAAGAAGTTTGCAACAGTATCCTCGGAAAATTGACAACCACTTCTTCCTTGGATGAGTTTCAAGTTGTAGTTGGGAAGCAGAGAGGCATCATTGTTAATTTGATCTCGTGCAAGCTGAAGAGCAGGGAAAATGTCGTCTCCAGCTGACCATGAAGGCAAGAAGCTTGGATCGCTATTATAATATGGCAGTAGTGTAAGCAATTCAATAGTTTCTTTTTCAGAACTTGCAAGTCCTCCTATATATACTACAGCAAGAATCAGAGCTGCATAAAATGGCATCGTTAGTTACGCTGTTACTCGCGAGCTGACGAGCCACTGGGCATTATAAACCTTCGCGCCACGCCCGCTCCCTCGTTCGCGCACACGTCTTTCGACGGAGAATGGGGTGGGGCTAGGCATCTATGTTGGCCTGCAGCAGTCTGATGGCCGCTGAGCTAAATACTGTCTCTTCATTAGTAAAACTACCAATTAATAGACACCTTATGATACATCACAAGTTGTTATTGGAAATAATGGGTTGGCAGTGGAGAGGCGGAATATTGGTGCGTGAGGTATAATTTTTGGCGGGTGTTTGGCGAACTTAAAACAATGAGCATCTCTAAGCCAGTCCGTGAGCGTATCCCAGACTGGCCGGGTTACAGCGAACTAAACTGCCACGAAACTGGTCACACCTGGAGTACTTCGTGTGTCTACAGCAGCCTTGAGTTCGGTGCCTTCGTCTTCTATGAAGGATTCAAAATGTATCTTCCCCTTTTTTTGGTAAAAGAAGAGGTCACATTAAAGTAGCTATAATTCTCTTCATGGCATGATTGATGGGTGGAGTGTGGTGTGCAGGAATGGTTAGCTCTGACAGAACCTACAGTATACATGTTTACTTCTAATCTTGTGAACCAGACCTTGCTTTCCCTCTTTACTGCATGCTAGGAGGGGAGCAAGCCAATATGGTAAAGGGTCTGGCCCCACAAAACAAGTTTACATCATTTTTTTTTTGGTTCAAAATTGTGCTTGTATTTGTCCACTTGTACCTGTAGTTTTCCGAGTTAGCCAGAGGTAGGTGGTCACCACAGCGATGGCTCCAGGCACTACATCAGGCCCTTAGATCAGCTCTTTTCTTGGCATGCAATGGAACTGGTGCTATTGCCTGTATCTGTCTTCTAAGGTGAGGGATGGAAAACACATTATTGTGCCTTTAACTGAGCATATACCAATACACTGCATAGTGAATGGAACACACTATATATATCTATATATATATATATATATTTATTGCAGCTTTGATATTTTTACTTGAATATTTCCGCATCACGCGAGCGTTCTGTATTCTCCCATATTGTACGGTTTATATTGTACGCTCCTTGTAGCGCGCGCGTAGCGAGTTAAATCAATGAAAATTGTATTGTAACCGGTTGAGAAAAATTTCAAAGAAGCAATAAATCACTTATCACACTCGTCGTACAATATGGGAATGATATTTTACTCTCACGCCACATTTTCACTCGCCTTTGGCTCGTGAAAATATTTTGCGTGCTCGTAAAATATTTTCCCATATTGTACTCTGACTCGTGCTATAAGTATTATATATATATATATATGTATATATATATATATATATGTATATATATATATGTTAGTTTTCACAGAGAAGAGCTAAAAATTTGTACTTACATTTGCTAATAGTACTAACTGATGCTCAGTCTCTGACAGTTTCAGAGCTGCTACGATGCTCATCCCATGCTGTAAAATTTTTGGGCAGATAGATGCTCAACAGCAAGTGTTCCAGTGGCCATATCTTTTTTAAACAAAAAAAAAATACTGGTGCTCCCGTTTTGGTTTTTTATTACAGAAAGTACTACACCAGAGCAATGCATCAGCACAAAATAGGAATTTTATATTAGATAATAAATTGTTTGGCTTTGCGGACTGTTGACAGAGCACCATATGGCACTATTGATGGTGAAACGGTGGAACACATCATATGTCAGCTAAAGCAATACAACAGGAACACAGTGTATGTTAGTAGGAACATATTGTGTACTAGCTAAAGAAACACATTGTTTTAATTGAGGGAATACAGTGTAGGAAGTAATAATAAATGAAATATATCCACTATATTAATTGTTGCTGTGCAACAAACTACTTATTAGTAGTACACAATTTTGTGGGCTCAAAAAATAATTTTGTGACATTTTCCCATGTTGTTTTTGAGTGCAGGCGTCTGATTGGTCGCTTCTATCACTTCTCTTCCATCTTCCTGCCTAGTTGTGTGGGGACTGGCCTGGCTCTTCTCATTGAGAGGAAGAGCAGACGCGGCTTGCTGGCTGGCTATGTGGCCACAGTGGTAAGTCTGGTCTTTCAGGAGAAAGTTCTATATAATGAACATACATAGCTACGTACTCGATGACGTTGATTGATTGATTGATTGGTTGATGTTGTGTGTAGTATACACAACTTTCATTAATCACCATTGACATTATATAGTGTAAACAAGTCATGAATTTGTTGCTATGATAATTCTCTGAGTGTCTGTTACATGTGTATGTATACATGTATGTAAGGTGTTGGCTTATGTGTTTTTTCCCCAGCAACTTCAGCAATGATCACCAAAAGAATATTGTGAATTTAGAACAAATGGTGGACTTGTCAAATGGCAAGCTAGCTAACCTTACCTGAACACTAAGAAGGCATTCTAAGGGCACATTTGATCTATATCTATTACTTTTCTATACTGGACACAAAGGTAGTGAAGTTCTAAAGATAGTCGTCGTGAAACTAACCATAGGTGTGCCCGAATGACTATGATTAACAAAGAAAATCTTTTTTGTCCATACATACTTTACTTTTTCGTGCAGAAGAGACAATGACCCTTAATTATAACGGTTATTTTAACAGCATACAGTGTAAATTCTGAGGTTAGAGGTAAAGTAAACTTTTCATATTTTGTTCTACTAAACTAACATGGACCTGAACAAACTCAAATTGAATTGTTTACAGAGTGGCACATGAGAAGCAACTTTGATGTCACTAAAGCTAACAGTGTCCTCTTCAATTCCAATTACTGACATGCGATACATCAAATTATGTGTGGAATATCTGAAACTGAAAATTTAACTGTGGAGTGTAGGAGTATAGGAAGATGTGTTTGTTATAGGGTTTGTGTGTGTGTGTGTGCAGAGATGTAGTTGTACTCATAGCAATTTGTTCATTTGTAGGCTATTGAGCTAACCTATACCATGCTCAAATACAGAAAGCTCATTGCTCCTGTGCCATACGGAGAGGTGAGATATAAACTTGATTCACTCAATGCCTTGTATTTGTTGTGTGTATATGTGTGAGCGTGTTGTTGCTGAGTTTTTGGTTTTGGTTTTGGTTTTGTTGCTTGTCTCGAGTGAATGGGTGAAAGTTGGTTTGTTGTAATAAACATAAATGTGTATTTCCGACAAGGATATACAGTGAGCCATAGCAGTTCCAGCCTGCCATTGGTGATTATAACTTAATGTACTTTATGAGGTTTATTGAATGCCAAATTACACTGGCCACATTGGCATTGTCAACTGCTGTTCTATTATAATAGTCCAGTGGGAAATTGTACTTTTGATGCAATATTGTGACAGAGTGGACCAAAGCATGAAACTTAGCACAGTGTTTGTTGAAGGTATGTACAGCAATATTAGAAGGGGTGCCATCCAGATATACATTCCTTTACAAAAATATGTCTTACAAGAAACTTTGGTCAATATAATCGGCGATACCCGCAAATTTTTTTATTTGCGCGCCCAATACAATTATTATAGCAAAAATAAAAAACGGTGATATTACAGGCAGCTAGACTATTTAATAGAACTAGCTACCCTGATAGCTAGCCAGGTGTAGCAAGTTTCAGAGAATTTATTTCAGTAGAATATTCGGCTTGTGGAGCCTTCTAGTGGTTACTGAACTGAATGAGGGTGACTGAACAAGGAACTTTGTATAAACAGATGATACAGAACATGAGATCATTGTGTGGTGGGGCACAGCCCCTGGGATGAATGTTAGTTGGTGTTGGACAATTTCTGTGACATGTGAGTTGTACTTGGGAGGTGTGAAGGTGTAGTCATAATTTAATTAGTGGCAATTAAATTAAAAATTAAATTATGACTACACCTTCACACCTCCATAGTTGTTCAGTCACCCTCATTCAGTTCAGACCACTAGAAGGCTCCACAAGCCGAAATATTATGGTTTTATTCTACTGAAATAAATTCTCTGAAACTTGCTACACCTGGCTAGCTATCAGGGTAGCTAGTTCTATTAAATAGTCTAGCTGCCTGTAATATCAGATGACTCCTAATCATTAACATTAAAGTATTAAACCACAATACATTATAATAAACAATTTATATTGAGCTCTTTTACATAATTAACTGTTAATCAAAATTTCACACTTTAAAAAAATTTGTTTTAATTAAACAATTTTTTTTGGCACCCCTTCTGATACTGTTATATATGCCAAACCGAACCTGCATACCAAGTTTCATGCTTTGGTCCACTCTGTCACAATAATTTTTCTTATCTGCTGGACTATAAGGCACACTATAGATGGCTGGTACGTATAGTGGCAGCTAATGATAGTTTATCACTACCATCTGAGTGCACTGGGAGCATGTGATACACATAAGATCATGCTGTTATCTAATGCTACACTGTTGTGCCTTATACAGTACTACACCATGGAGTAATCTATCTCTGTGTGTTTAATATTGAAAGGAATTATTACCTAATTTGTTGTGTTATTTTTCAGGTTGCTCTGTTTTCTGCGGCTACTTCCATTCTATTTCACAACCTGAGGTATTGCTTGCCATTAGGTCCTCAGTATGTTGTTGTTACTTTATGTAATGTGTGTGTACATGTAGTTCCACATCTGTGCAGAGTCAAGGTGATCCAGTCAGTGTGTTCCTCAGGTGAGGAGAGTCTGGTCCAGTTCCATGTAATCAGTTGGGTTAGTTACTCCACCCACTTTCCGCATAAGTATCAGCAATATCATATCTGTATCACTATTTATAATTTAAACATTTGACCAATACCTGTAGTTTGTGTATGCAGTAGCTTTTGACAGGTTTTAGTCGTTGTTGTTTTGTAGGTTGTTGTTGTTTTGTAGGTTGTTGTTGTTTTGTAGGTTGTTGTTGTTTTGTAGGTTGTTGTTGTTTTGTTGTACATGACAACACAAATTTGGCCACGTCAAATTATTTTATTCATGATCATTTTGACTTAAATTTTTTCATAGAACCCTTGACCCTGTAATCTATCTGAACAACTATAGCACTGAAAATTAAAATGTGTGCTACACGTTTGTCATAAATTTCAGATCAAGTGTAAGAGTAGAGAGTTGAGTATTTTTGGAATTATGCCAAGTATTGGGACATGTGTTGTCACTGGCACTTCAGGAAGACATCTGGAGGATCTAGTGCAAACATGCAACTGCTGACATTACCACACTGGTATCCTAGTAACCCATTGGATAGGTCATTAGGACTTGTTAGTTTTCTTGACCTTTACTAATTAATGTTTTCATACAACAATTATGACAGAGTCTCTCATGTCCACTTGCAGTTAGTAGTGGACGGTGTTTCAATATTTATGAAATTTTTGAGAGGCATAGTGACGCGGTTTAGATAATTCTGTAGTTAGCTGTTACTTGTTGGACTATACACACGGCAATAAACTTTAATTCTTATACAACGTTTCGACCAAGTTTGCTGGTCTTCTAGCCAAGCCATTCATTCATTCACTTATTTAGGGTCATTCAGCCAGTCACTCCACTTTCTGTGTTTCTGTACCTGAAGAAGACCAGCAAACTTGGTTGAAATGTTGTATAAGAATTAAAGTTTATTGCCGTGTGTATAGTCCAACAAATAACAGATGACTATAGAAATTTCAATATTTAATTGTTTTATTCTGTGTTCCCAGATTTATACCGCCAGCACTAGAATCACTGCACAGAAACATGCAACACTGAAATAAAATGCCTTCTTTTTTTCCTGCTTGCCGTGACCTGAACTTGTCAGTCAGTCAGTCAGTCAATCAATCAGTCAGTCAGTCAAATCAATCAGTCAGTCAATCAATCAGTCAGTCAGTCAGTCAGTCAGTCAGTCAGTCAGTCAGTCAATAAATCAGTCAGTCAGTCAGTGAGTCAATCAGTCAGTCAGTCTGTCTGTCTGTCGAAGTCAGTCAATCTGCCTACCTGGCTGTCTGTCTGTCTGCCTGGCTGTCTGTCAACAGTAGGTCTGGAAGATTATGAGTTAATAATATTGCTTTGCACAATAGACAACACTAATGATATTCACCAGTAAATATGTTTAATTTTAAACTGTGAGTAAAGGTTTATGGACTTGTAAGAGACACAATGCCTATATGCGAGAGTTTTTCAAACAGCAAATGATTTGTTTGAGATGAGCATGTACAACTGTTTTCTAGTGCACATGGTCTTACAATAGCTACATTTCTCCATCACTTCTGTTGTTGTATTGTTGTTGTTTTTGTTTGCTTTAGGTGCAAACATAATCTTATTGTTGCTTGTTTCAGAATGTATGGGTAGCATGTTAGCATGTAAAAACCCTTATCTATATAACAATACGCAGTAACGACGATGCATTAACGTATATTCATAAACTAATGGTGTGTTTGAGCACAAATGGTGAGCGAGCCTAAAACTATACTATTGTTAAACAATTGGTTTTAACTTCTAACACTCAAGCTACTAAAAAAAAAAGTCGAGCTTTTAAATTACGTATAATATGGTAAAGGCATTCAATGCCATAGTAACCACTCCCCGCAATAATTTGAATTGAAAAAAAAAGAAAAAAAAGCAACAAATAACAAGTGACATTTAAACTTTTTCTTTATGATGTTCTTAGCAATGGTTATACTACACAATACTTTCGCACAACTGAACATACCTACGACAGACTTACCTTCGCGGTTAAATGACAAATAGCGTATTAACTTACCACAGCCACTAACTGGATAGAAAAGGAACTCCAGTAAGTTTTTGAGTTTTAACTACACCCGCAAAAGAATTCAAAGCGGTAAATAATTCTATTTTTTGGATGATATGGGTAAAGATCAATAAACCGGAGGATTCTGTTTAGTGAAGTTTGGGACGGGGTCAAACAAAGAGCTAACACCAAAACACGAGAAGGTCAGCGTACAAAATGACATACGTACGTCCAAACATATGTGACAGGCTCTGCAAAAACCAGGAATTTTGGCAAAAGTGTCAAAGCTGTAAAACAGTAAAAATACTGACTGGTCAAATTTGCTGAATTTTTGAATTTTTCACTTATCAGTAATTGTTCTATCATTATGCCAAATTTCAAAGCTTAAAAAGTTTGTATCACATCAAGTGCACTATTGAAAGAAAATTCTTTTTTTAAACATTTTATTTCTTCTCAACTTATACGGAAATTAGCAATACATAACGCGTGGGATGTGGGAATCCCGTGTGAACAATAGCAAAGTTTAGGGTTTTCAGGTTACTCTAAAGGTTGGTTACTACAAATAGTGGAACCTTTGGTTAATTACTCACTATTGTTCAAGTGATTCTTACCGTACTTTAGAAAAGCCTATTCTTCTTAGTAAGTGGCACACCAGAAACCTACTCCATTTTTACTCACACTTTGAATGTCCATAGTAAAAATCCTGTGTACACTATGTTACATGGTTCAAGTTGAGTAATTTTCAATAAGTATCAGGATATATTTTAAGCAAATTCCTGGATTTTGCAGAGCCTGTCACATATATATAAACAAACAAACATCCCCGATTTTCAATTGTGTTACCCCTGAGAGTGTCTCGCTCGTTCGCCAATAACTCTTAAGCTGAGCTGGGTTGGTAAAGCATCATCATAATGGGCTGATAAACCAATGTCAGTAATAACCATGACAGTTGTGTGTGTATTCATGAGTAAGGCTAGCTGAGCCTGGGTTGGTGATGACAACGTTGTATGTATAGCTGAGCCTTGGTTGGTAAGGAGCCGTCAGAAATAATTACGATGGTGTGCATATACATATGGGTCAAGAAAAGTAAGTGAGAAAAAGGCGGACTAATGTAACAAAACCAAGTTAATTATTGGAAAAAAATTAATGATCATCAGTTTAAGTATTTAAAAACTTATGGCTTAATTACTCTACTGCTAGTTTCTTCAGAATCACGACTTTCTGTAGGCTCCCATAGTCTGCCTAGTTAGCAATTAGTAATAGTTTGTCTAAGTTTTCATCTGATAATTAGTTCATAGTCGTGACGTCACCATTTTCATGTGGCTGGACGTTTTTTGTGACTCTACGAAATTGTTTATTTGTTGGTATTTGTTGTTTGTCTGAATCAGGTGGCTTCTCATTCCTCCTGTCCCATCCTTCATCAGCAAGTGAGTCAATATTATGCATACACACAGCGATAGCTTGAGAACTAGGGTTGGTACGACACTTTTTGTTTGTTTGGTTTTTGTGTTTTTGTTATGACTCAGATGTTGTATGTGCAGGAAGTAGATTTAACAACACAGACGTTTTGGAATATATTGTAAGAATAGCCAATTGCACACGTACAAACACTGTAATAGAGCCGGCAATTCAACCCGTTGGATGGCACAAATTTGATTTTGTAAATTTGCAAGTGCTTTTTACTCAGTGTGTGAGGTTGTGTTCACTACTTGTTATTATTTGGTTTAGGTCCGTGCAGTCCACTGTCTTGGATACCAGATGGACTCGGCTGGTCCTGGTATGTAGTCCTACGGTACTCTGTACCACATATTGAGCTACAATCCTAGCATTATGCACTGATGTGTTTAGACTGCCCACTGAGGGGAGCTTAGAATTCTTAGGATATCTTGCTTTGTTATTTCACATCTCCTATTACAGAATAAACAAGCATTCTATTTCAAACACAACTTATAAATATAATGGAGCATACAGTTCAGTGTATTGTCCATGAACTTATTTTGTTGTTGTTGTTGTTGTTGTGGTTGTTGTTGTTGTTGAGTCTCTTGCACCAGGAATTGCTGCAATTTTACTCTGTGCCAATAATTTAAGGCAATTATTAAGATCTCAATTTGATGTAACTGTGATGCTAAATTCCCTGCACTAGTTAACTCTTCTCACTAACAACTCTCCTGCACTTAGCTTCTCTTTATTTTATTTTCTTATTTACTTCATAGGATGTTTTGTTCTATTTATTTTTTTGTATACACTTACATGTGATGTTACACTTGCATGTGATGTTACACTTACATGTGATGTTGCTTTTCAGTATTCAAAAATACCAGGGTGAATCTGAACACAACTGAAGGTGCACTGAATAATAATTTAGTGTGTGAACTGAGCCAGACACTATCATAATAATATATATATATATATATATATATATATATATATACATCTACACATAGGTTATACATGGTTGCTGCGGTAACACCCAGATTAAAAGTGATATTTTCCCGTGATTTTTCCTGGGCTATGATTTTTCCTGGTGGGGTGTCAAGCGAATTCTTCAGTGTTTCCGGCCCAAAATAAAATAATTAAAATTAATTGAAGCACGCCAGAAAGTTTACTTTAGCGTTTACTTTAGCAAGTTTACTTTAGCATTGTAGCTGCCAGATGTATCTCCGATCTAACTCTACCTGGGCTGCTCAGCAGTAAGCAGTAAAGCAGCTAGCTGTGGTAAATTCCTGTGGTATGAGAGCGGCAGGAGAGTTATATGTGGTAGGGCTGATCCCATATAGGTGGATATGAGAGAGTAGTAGTAGCAGCAACTATGGTATAAAACAGTTATGCCATGGCAACATCGGCACCGCCCTTATCCCTCGGGCTTCGCCCTCGTCGGACGGTTATATTCCATACCCCCTCGTTGGCCATGGCATAACTATTACATATACTAGTGATATGCTTTAGCACAAATGGCGAGCGAGCTGGCCTGACTGAAATCAAATTTGAATGCTAGCAGCTTATATTTCTTTGTTAGTTAAATGTTTTTGCATAATTTATTTGTGCTATTCTTTAGCAACACAATACTTTTACACACACCCACATACACTGGATAATACCAGCACAAGACATGCATTGTATTCTCTTCGTGACTTGACTATTGGACAACATATTTTCAAGGGGTAAGCAATCAAATTTCCGAGGATGACATGGGTAAGGGTTGATAAATGAATAAATTCTTCTGGCTGCCTTTACAAAGTATATACACTCTGTTGTTTTACCAGAGCTCTAGTAGATAAAGCAGTGTATTATATTTTCTTAGTGACTTCACTATTGGATATTAGATTTTCAAGAAAGGACCAATCTGTTACGCAATGCGTATAGCTATGACAAACAGCGTATTAACCAAAGTAACTTACCACTGCCACTTATAGAATAGAAAAAAGAACTCCGCTAAGTTTTGTAAGACCTAACTGCGAATGTCTGTCCCCTTCTGTCTCTGCAGAGCTTTGCCTTTTTTTTTTCTTCGGGATTATTTCCAAGTCTTTGCTCCTAAATTTCTTGGGCCCGTGCTAATGAGTTTACATTTAACAGTAGCCTCCGGGTGGACACGTAATAACCTCTTTAACTTTGCCCTATATATATATATATATATATATATATATAATGGTCTGGACCACTTTAAAACAGGCCAGCCCATTTTAAAACAGCCTGGCTCCAAACTAGCCACAAATGTTGCTGTCTTACAGTGGTGATGTACAATTAAAACCAAGAGCAGTCTCACCTGAAAGTCAGGCAGGCTCCTAACTAGCAACCAGATACAAAGTCTGCTCTGGTATTAAAGAGCACACAAGAGCACAAATTATTAGTCTATTGTTTGTTGAATCCAGTTCCCCACAAATTGTAAGAGGGGGGGTAATTAGGAAATCTCTGGGAGAAAATGTCATAGAAGTATATAAACAATCTTAAAAAACAGTAAATAAAAATTTCAAAGATAAGATGTTTTAGTGGTTCCAAAGTTTCAGGTGCAAGCCTAGCTAATGTCAAATTCGTGTGTGGAAACACGTTCATGTCAAGCCTAAATGCTGCCTAATTAACCAATCTTACATGCATTTGCATCCTTTACATCTGCTGCATCATATAGCAGTGTTTCATTAATTACTAGTGACTGAGATTTGTAAAGAACTATGAATGATTCAGTCATTCTCGGCGGAAATAATTATAATAATAGCAAATTTTCTCGTTCTTACAGCCAATAATATTGTAATTAAAACTTAACCCGACGTTTCGACTTGTTTCGCCGAATCATAAGTAGGATATAGCAGTAAGCGACCCTCCAGAAATCTTGCTGTTTACATTGTGTTAGTATATCACCACAGAGAGTTCGACCACAGTTGACCCCTGAAAGGACTTCGGCTAGAAGTTGAAACATCAGGTTAAGCTTTATTTAACAATATTATTGGCTGTAAGAATGAGAAAATTTGCTATTATTAGAACTATGAAATGTTGCAAGAGCTAACAACAACCACTAAGACTATAACTACTGCTATCATGGGAGGGGGGGGGGGGCATTTCTTGAACAAAACTTCCTTGGCGAACTGGAACACAAGCAATTACATCTTGTTAGTGTTCAACTTTCCGCTTGCCCACTTCAATAGAAGAGCAGAAACCCAAAATTATTAAGTATGACTGGAGATCGTATTTTAATGGTAATAAAAGGGGTTACGGAAGAGCCAAGAGTGTAAGCAAAAGGGGCGGAGATAGGGGTCAGTGTAGCGGAAGAGGTGGCCCCTACAGGGGAAGTGCATGAGCCGTACAGCACAATGTGATAGCAATACGTGTGAGCTACACAGTGAAAGTCTGAAACTAAACCCCCCCCCCCCCCTAGTCCCTCACATAGTAGCAACTGAAACTGGAAGAATCCAACTCTCCACTGAGGTGGCAGCACACATCCCAGTGTGAAGAGAGCAGGGACAAGTTGGAGGTGTGAATTAGAAACCCCTGGGTGATAATTAGGGTTAATTGTTGTTAATATTCACACCAATTAGCACTCAAGTGCCAGCTGACATGGGATGACAGCTTGCCCTGCCCTCATGGGCACATGCATCTTGGCAATCAGACGTTAAATCACTCTGACAAATGTGTTGCCTTGTCACCTCTGAGAAATAATGTCACTGTTCCTAGAATTTGAACTGAAATAAGTGCACAATGCAAGTACATGGAGCTTTAATACATGCATTGCATCCTTACATCTTGCTGCATCATATAGCAGTGTTTCATTAATTACTAGTGACTGAGATTTGTAAAGAACTATGAAATGTTGCAAGAGCTAACAGCAAACACTAAGACTATATAACTACTGCTATCATGGGGGGGGGGGGGGGTATGGACTAATTTATGGTCAAGTTTATTGAACAATGCTTACCAAGCTGCACAACACAAACACATTTTTTGTCTTTATAAAGCACTTTACATTAAAAAAATTACAGGAAAATACATTGCAGTTTCTAATTTTTTTGTGAAGTTTTTAAATGACTGTCAAAATTTTTTTGGACACACTCATACTGTGTTAACTGACTCATGTCTTAACAGATGCAGTGGTTCAACGTGATCTAAATTTATTGAATACCCTGCTCTGCTACCAGTACTATGTGTAATAGTTACTAGTGATGTGTTTGAGCACAAATGGCGAGCGAGCCTAAAGACTATACTATTTTTATACGAATGATTTTGACTTCTACTGAAATAAGGTCCAGTTTTTAATTTTCGCATACACGGTAAAGGGATTTCAGTGCCATAGTAACAACTCTCTGCAACTGCTTGAATTGAAGGAAAAAAACAACAACAAAACAATACACGTTATTTAAAAGTTTTCTTTGTGATATTCTTTAGCTAAGTAGTGGTTGTAACACACAATGCTTTGACACAACTGGACATGTACCTACACAGACTTACCTTCGCAGTAGTCTAGTGGACAATGTATTTTCAGGTAAATACTGTTGCGCACACTTATAACCATGACAAAGAGCGCATTGACTTACCACCGCCACTAACTCGAATAGAAATGGAAGTCCCTTAAGTTTTCAAGTTTTAACTGCACCCGCAAAAGAATTCAAAACGGTAAACAATTCAATTTCTAGGGTGATACGGGTACTGATCGATAAACAGAGGATTCTGTTTAGTGAAGTTTGGGACCGGGTCGACAACCAAACTAACACAAAAATGCGAGGGTCAAAGTACAAAAATGCCTTACGTACGTCCATACATATATACAAATAAATAAACATCCCCGATTTTCGATTGTGTTACCGCTGTAAGTGTCTCGCTCGCTACGCTCGCTCGCCAATAACCAATATTGAGCTTGTATGTGATTACAAATCCCAAGACACGAGGGTGAAGCCCAAGTTGCAAGGGTTTGTGAATTGCAGTACAAACCAATCTTATTGGTTTATAACTATTTTATAGCCCAAGGACATACACACCGAGGCAGGTTTCTGTTCTTAGTTTTTTTTGTTTGTTTTTTCTGATGGAAGTGAGCCGGAAAAGCAGGACTTCAGATGATTATACTAATATGACACATAGAGTAAAAAGAGAAAATGTATTTTTCCTTTAATTTAATGTGTCCTGTGTAATTTATAATATAGTTTAAATTTGTTAATAAAAGAATGTGGTTATGGGCATAATAGCCTGATTTAGATCATATCCATTGTTGGTAAAGAGAAATAAACCCTCCTTTCAAAATTCCATAGACGTAATATATTTCCCCTTATTTTTAGTGACCTTTCTGTAATGAATCTGTTGTGAACAGAGCTAGCTGGAAAAAGAGATTACTCTGAGCAACATAATTCATTAACATCTAACTTGTTGTTTGTTGATCTTTGTATCTGTGTGGGTGAATACTTTAGTGGGACCAAGAGGGAGTTCAAATTTGTGAAATGTTTGGTTTGAAAAAAACTCATTACATATTTATGCATTTCATACATTGTAATTTGTGTACTTACCTGTCTTTTTTCCTTTTTTGTCTGACGATGAGAACATAGCCATGTCTACTGAATGACCTTGCCTATCTTATAGGTTTTCACTCTAGATGACTGTGACCCACCTTACTCAGTTTGTTAATGCTCTAATAGATTAATAAACTGTAGCCTTTCCTATAATTAGAATGGTATGACTACTCTGTATTCCTGCACTAGTTATTTGTGAGTGTGAGAGCTTTTTTAAATATTCATTTAAAAGAAGTTTATTGCGAGGTCTTTTCAGTTACATTCTTTTAAGAAGATGGACAAGTGACAGATGCACGCACAAACGATCAAGTGCGTTTTTAATAGGATTGGCATGCCCAAATTGCTTGGATTAGTGAAGTTTAGATTAACAAACTTTTTAAAAGACTATCTGTTTTATTTCAATATTTTTTTATTAAATAGTTCTATTCAGAAAAAATATTTAGGAACACACAAGAGTTCTGTGTCTTGGGTCTTCTTTGGCAACTGCCCTTTACATTTAGTAGTTTGTTTTTTATTTTGTTTTCTGCCAGGTTTACTATCTGACTCGTTTTAATGATCTGATTCTTTTAAAAAGTGTTTGACACCCTTCGAAATGGTTTGAATAATTTGACCAGCCTGTTCTAAAATAGTCTGGCCAGTGGTCTGTTGTTTTTTTTTAAACGATATGGCCTGTTTTAAAATTGTCTGGCCTGTTTTAAAACCGTCTGAGGTTTGGAAATGATCTGGCCCATTTTAAAACGGCTAGACCATCAGTCCAAGTTTGTAATTGGTCTGTAACACACACATATATATATATAATATTATATATATATATATATATACATGTATATTATATGTACCAAAGTCTCAATTGAGACTCGTTAGTGAGAGTCTCGCTTCACTCGCCCAATAAATGGATTTGGTGTGGCACTTCTGTTCATAATATTGCAGGGCTATAATGTGACTTTTTCCCTTGTGTAAGTTTTTCTAGCTATTCATGTCACTAACAAGTACTCATTATGCTCAGTCGACTGTATCATTGCTGATGTCACCTCCCACTCCACATTCTCACAGAATAGCTACAGTGGAAAATAGCTTTCAGTTTATTATGCTGTGTTGTACAACTATTGCCAAGTATGTTTGGTGGCCCAATTTTCCCATAAATTTCTACTTAGTGGAGTTCGGCTTGCTGGACCGACTTGCCAATATTACTGCACTACCAAGTGCATGGTTGTAAGTAATGTCTGTATTTCTAATGGTTACTGCTGTCCAAATATGTTTCAAACTGGAAAAATGGAGGCTATTTTTTTTTCATAAGGCTATACCAATAAGGGTTTACAGTTTGTCAAAGTGAGTAAAATAATTAATAGACAGGAACACCATTGTGTGTGTGTGTGTGTGTGTGTGTGTTACTAAGCATGTTTTAACTAGGTTGGTTGTTGGTCATTCTTCCTGGGCTATGCAATCCACTGTCTGATGGGTGTGGTCAACAGAGGGACCAAGCTATTCACTGAGAAAGGTAGATATATTTGTTGGGCAACGTCCACAACAACATAATGCTTGCAGTGTTTTTGTTTGTTTGTTTTTTAACAATTGCAACTAAAGCACTATTTTATACCAGTATTTACTGGGAAACTATTTCACCATGAATCTACATTACATACATACATCCATACAATTTTTTTTTATGTCTTCTTTCCTCATCTTCCATTCTGTCTCCTTCCTTTCTGTGTAGGTGAACTAAGAGAGTGCCTGTGTGGTAAGGATGCTGCTAATTTAGGATTGTTTCTGTGCTCCCTGGCTGCTGGCTATAAGGTAAGGTACAGAGCTTCTTCTTAGTTTAGAACACTGAGATCATTTCATGAGACTCACTTCTTGTTTGGTTGTGTTGCAAGTCCTTTACGTTTAGTGTTATTTCCTGGGTCAGCCATTATGGAGTGGGTGTGCTAATATGAATTATTACCATTTCCCAAACTGAGATTCATTTTTATTTCCTCAGAGGGAAGCTATTATTGTCAGGCTGACTATTGCTATGACTGTGTGTTTATAAGAGGGGACTCTAGCACCTTTACCAGGAATGGATAGTGAAGAGGATATATTATAAGCCTTTATACCGTAGCCGAGTCATTTTCAATAACAATAAAATATGGTATTATTTTGAGACTACCAAGTACCCCACCACACCATGGCACCTGATGTATTAAAGTAGGAGTGCAGTAGCATAAAGTATATTTATTTATGCTTCTGTCTCCTGCTCTCTTTCTTCCTGAGCCATGAGCCATCTCAGTTATTCTTATTCCTCTTTTCAACTCATAGATTCTCTTCCTCTGTCTACCTCTCCTGCTCCTCAGTATCTCTGTCCTTTCTGTGTATTTCCATTGAAGTAGTTGCATCAGTCAGCCTTATCTCACCTGCTCCTATTTTTCTTGACCCTTGCATTCCGAGCAAGCCATTTTGCACAAGTAATTTAATTTTTTTTAAATGTGATTAAAAGTTCATTTTTGCCATTGCAGGATAAGTTAACAATACATTTACTTAATACTTTCTTACCCTCAATATTTCCAAGTAACGGTGACTCAAAATTAGCTGCTCTGACTATCTAATGGACCAGTAGCTCCTGGCAAAAAGTACCCAGTGACTAGAAACAGCCGATTGTTTAAATTCTGTAAGGTAAAAGGGATTCAATGCCATAATCACCACTTACCGCAGAAATAGTCGGGTAAGTATGTAAGACATACCTGCGTCCTGTAACATTCAGATCATGCCAGAGAACCTAATTCAAAGGGGTAAACAATTAAATTTCCTAAGATACAGATAAAAAAGAAAGGATTCTGTTGTTTAGTGGACTGTGGGACAGGGTCAACCTTCAAACAAACACAAAAATGTGAGGGTCAAAGTTTATATAGAGGAAAAGCTAATATTAATCATCTAGTTCACCAGAGGTCTTCTGGAGAATGTAATGGCTATTTAATTTGCTTGCTATTTATTTATGTATTTGTCTGGCTTATTATATGTCATACGTAGTCTGAAAGTTTGTCTAGCTTTTATTACAGCCAATAGTTATTCTGCTCAGTAATATAGTAGTACTACAATGTGCAGCCCAGTATATAATATTGTTTTTAACTCTTCTTTCTACTTGTCAAATAACTCTCATTAGCATGTGCAATGTAGTGACTGACATGTACACTAGACTGTTACCAAAAACAAAAGATTAGTTTACGTTCTAGCAGCTTCCATTCCAGTCAGTATAAGGCGGTAGTGTTTGTGTTGTTGTTTGTTGTTGTTGTTGTTTTTTAGTAAATGTATTGACTTGTATTTGAGGAGGATTGTCGGTAGCATCATTTTAATTTTACAGCAAAGAGTAAATTCAGATAAATTAAGCTTTATTTTACTATAAGAATTATGTCAGTCTGCATAATCGTAGTCGTGTTGACAGAAGTTCAAGTTCTCAATCGACTGCAATCCAACACTCACTCAATGCACTTAGCAGACAGTTGATACTACCAGTTTACTCCATTTACCCTGAAACACTCTACATCACTTAATAGGCAATAGATGCAAGCAGTCTGTTCTAAGAAATGCAGTTATAGGTGCGTTTGTATTTCTTTGTTACACACTATTTGTATATATTATGTATAGTTGTTCTCAAACCTGCTGTACTACTTGCCTATTTCTTCCACTACTAGGAAACTAATAGCTGGTGAGTAGGATGGTAAATACATATACCTGTGTGTGATGTCTATGATGTGTTTGCATACATGTGTGTGTGTGTGTGTGTGTGTGTGTGTATGTGTGTGTGCATGTAAGGTCTAGTGGCTGGTCTGTCACTCCTCTTCTATCGTAGCTCCTCTCTGGCACTTTACGTAGCATCAAAGGCATTGGAAGTGAGTATTGGATGTGCTTGTCTGGTCATACATTGTGTATGGATCCATGTGGTGTGTGTGTGTATGCGTGCATATGTGTGGTGTGTGTGTGTATGCGTGCATATGTGTGGTGTGTGTGTGTATGCGTGCATATGTGTGGTGTGTGTGTGCAGTGTGGTATGTGTGTGTGTGTGCGTGTGTTTGTGTGGTGTGTGTTTTTGTTGGATGATTAACACTCACCTTTTATGATAAGTAAGTGGTGACCTTTAGACTGCGCGATCAAGGTTCACACACTTGTGTGGGCATGCCAGGATGAACTCTCTAGAAGTTGTCGTTTCTCACCTTGCCACTGAGGAACAACATGTTGCTGGAGCGGAGGATTCATGTCATTAGAAGGAGAAAACTTATCAGCAAACTAGGACATGCAGCAAGCATTTCATCAAAGCTAGTATGACAAGGACCCATGCCAGAGCAGTCGAATGGCAGAAAGCCCCCAAAGAGTATATTCTGCACACATCAGGTCAAACTGAGTTATCTAGTACTGGAAGTAGTACTAAAAGCAATGAAGCACCAAAGGTGCGAACCCTCAGCATTACTATCACTGGCTAGCTATTACAAGATCATCTCAGACAAAAAAGTATAATTTATTGTATTCTAATCAGGTATCAATATAGCTCGAGCAATTAAAACGGTAGATGTTATAACACTGTCTTCATAAGAGAAGAAGCTAAACAGGCCAGAGGCACTCCCCAGTATTTATTCAATGCATACCTCCACTTTCAGCACTCAATTAACTTCCCCACATAAAGCAAAACTACCGTGAGCAGCAAGAACTTATTTGCTCACTTGATTACGATGTAACGAAGGGCATTACCCACAAAAACTAGTACCTACACAAAGCTGACAGCTTTGCGTTTTCTCAAGAATCAGTCTGAAATTCAAAAAAAGTAGCACAATGAAAGATCTTAAATGGTCATTTTGATTAAGTTCAACCTAGATCAACAGTTAATTGTCAGTAATCTCCAAAATCAGAGCGTGACAGACAGACAAACAGAGAGGGCGGCTACTATAACCCTCTCATGCATGCACACTGAGGGTTAATGAAGCACCAAAAGTGCAGACCTCAGCGTTATTCTAACACTAGCTAGATTTTATACAGACCAAAAGAATATTTTATTTGGCATAATATCAATATTAATAATGTCGATGTGTAGCTCATGCAAGTCGATAGGTAACTCATGCAATGGAATGGTAGGCAATGACGCTGTTCATAAGAGAAGCTTAACATGAGATGCTCACCTCACCAGTAGCTTCAATGGGAAGTCCAATTTCAGCACTCCAGTAAACCACTGCATAAAGCTAATGGGCAGCAAAGAAATTATTTGCTCTTGTGATTATGGCGTAACAATAGGGACATTACCAATAAAAGCTTACAATTGCATGGCCAAAAAATTGACTAGCTTTTTCTAAAAAAATAAATGGAAACATAAAGCTTTGGTACATTAAAGGAATTTAAACTGTCCAGTTCAACATTTTATGCCTTTTTCAATCTTCAGTAGGCTGCCGTCTTCAAAATTCGCTGTTGTGTGACAGAATGACTGACCAACAGACAGTGCTATAGCCTTGCGCATGCACGCTGAAGGGTTAATGAAAGCATGAATGATGTTGGAAGTTCACACAGGTGATGCAGATACAGAAGGAACAATGTTCTAATCTCCAAGAATTGAAACGAATAACTACATAAAAATGCTTTATTTAGATTAGGAAGTCTTGTTTATAACATCTGTTTGTCTTTCTGAACTGAACTTTTACACCAGCTTTATAGGCTATGAGGCTGGCTCCTTTTAATGAAGCAGATTCTGCAAGATGATGTGAAACACGATTTTTATGTCCAAAAGACAATTTTTTTTGGTCCTTGTACACCTTAATTGCAATTTCACAGTTCATGTTTCACTAAAGTGATGAGTTATGTAATTTCTGTATGTAAAGTTCAAAGGAATTCCATTGTGGTCACCAAGAGAGTTAATTTTCCAAAGCAATTTCAAGACTATATCCAACAAATGCAACTAAGATTTTTATTAAACAGACCAGGTAATGTGATTAATTAGATAATTGTTCCTCCCTAAGAATTCAATTTGTGACTCGCTGAGAGAAACATTTTTTTTCTATCACCAAGTCACTCTTGTGACCCTTTTCATTAACAGTGTAGACAGATTTGTTGTGTCAAGGACAAGTTACTCTTCTCCTCAGTGTTTCATATAGCATAGACCATGGTTAATGATTTTGTGTTCTTGGTACAATCGATAGAAAAGCAGTTTTTTCTGAACAATTAATCCAATCACTCCACTAATTTTCCTGAGCTTGTGGATCTTTTGACAGGGATCTTGCTCTTAGCTACAAAAAAGAAAGGCCAGAGTTATTATTGCATATATAGCTAACAAATATGGGATTACGTAGTAGTAACTTCCTTAGCATTGCCATTATGGCATTCTGACTACCAATGGCTCTTGAAAACAAACAATCGGCACTCCGTATTCCCCCTAAAATGGCGAAGTTTTGAAATTACGTTTGGAAAAGGGTCTTCAATGCCATAGTAACTGGTCTCAGCAACTTTTGTGTCTTGAAAAACAAGGGTTTTCGCCGGAATTTTCTCATACTTCGGAGCTTAAGTTTAAAGTAAGGCTTGTTTAATACTGTAGTTTCAGAATAAACCGGGGTCAAGCCTAAAAAGCCGAGTTTTTAGGAGAAAAAAGTTCCCCGCGCGCGCGTTTAAGGGGGGATACGTACCATCCATACATACATTATGCAACAGGTGACCTGTTATATTATAACATATACCCGATTTTGTATTAACCACCCCTATAGTGGTGTGCTTGAGCACAAATGGCGAGCGAGCCTGATAGTTAGGTAACATAAAACTACAGTATTGTTACTATGTTTTAGCTTAGTTCATGCAAACACTATAATAGCAGTTATGACCTTTATTTCAGCAAACAAATACAAAATCACTCTCTTACCTGATTAATGGTAACTTTTGTAGTTTCAAACATCTGCCATTCTGACAATCTCAATTACCAGTAACTCTTGAACAAGCTCTCAGCTAGGATAAAAAAATAAACCAAGTGTTATTATTTGTAATTTTAGCCAACAAATATGGAATTACTACTTACTTCAATTTCCTGAGTATTGATAACTTCTGTAGTATCAAATTTAAGTTACTTTGACTATCTGAATTACCGTGAATTCTTGACAAGCTCTCAGCTACAAAAACAAAGGACCATCAATTTTAACACACAAGTACAAAATTACTTTCTTACCTCATTTTCTTGAGCAGTGGTAACTTTTGTAGTACCAAATTTGAGCCATTCTGACTATTTGAATATACCAGTCACTGTTGACAACAAGCTCTTAGCTACAAAAAAGAAAGGCCAGAGTTATTTTGCATATTTAGCTAACAAATATAAAATTACGTACTTACCTCAGCTTCCCTCGAGTAGTAGTAGCTTCCTTAGCATTACCAATGGCTCTTGACAACCAACAATCGGCACTCCGTATCACCCTAAAACGGCGAAGTTTTGAAATTAAGTCTGGAAAAGGGTCTTCAATGCCATAGTAACCGTTGAATCAACTTCTTGTGTCTTGAAAAGCAAGCGTTTTCGCAGGAATTTTCTCACACTTTGGAGCTTAAGTATAAAGTAAGGCTTGTTTAATGCTGTAGTTTCTGGGGTCAAGCCTAAAAAGCCGTGTTTTTTGGAGAAAAAAGCCCCCCGCGCGCGTGTTTGAGAGGCATACGTACCATCCATCCATACATACATATATATAACATATACCCGATTTTGCATTATCCACCCCTAATACTGTCTCGCTCGCTCCGTTCACTCGCCAACAAACAAACATCCCCAATTTTCTATTGTGTCTCGCTCGCTCCGCTTGCTCGCCAATTACTGTGATTCAGGTATCCTGTGCACGTCTAGTATGTGTGTGTGTGTGCGTGTGTGTGTGTGCGTGTGTGTATTGGGAGGGAGGATGTGCAGATTTTCTATTATGTCTCATCTCATCTCTCTCTCTCTCTCTCCCAGGTGCTGTATGGTAGAGGTGTGGAGGCAGGTTGGCTTAGGTATATTCCTAATGCAGAGATAATCATCTATGCCATCTCTACAGGGTGGCTCTTCCATGGGGTAAGTATGTGTGGGGGTGGATGTGCCACATGTGTACTGTATGTATGTATGTATGTAAAGTCAGGATGTAGCAGTTAACATCTTTCATCTCTTGTATGTTACTTAAAGAAGTCTTACAGAACTGCATGTGGACGTGGAAATGGTTCAGTCATTCCGGCTAAAATACCTATACAAATAGCAACGTTATATATATACTTATATATCAACGAGTCAAAATGTGGCTGTAAACTGCTATTAATTAGTGAATTGTACTTTCACTTCATTAGATTGGTTAATATTGGTGTCTGGCATGTTTCCAGTTATAGCCTCATTTCCTCTCTTGCAGTTTCACCTATGTATATCAAGTGGTTGCGCTGCCTAACTTTTTCTTGTGCTAAAAATTTGAAATTTTTTTTTTTTTTAATCGCTTACATACATAAATGTAATGAATTATCAACCCTAGTATTTATTGTTATATAGCTGTTATATTATTTCCAGTTATTCTTTGAGTCTCACAACATGAGACTGGCATACTGGAACTTCCTGCGGCGTGTGTCCAGGGGACGCACCTTGCAGTTCAACTACGAAGAACTGGACAAGTTTGGCACTCACTCCTCTACTCGTGTGAAGGAGTGGCAGTCTCGGCAGAACAAGACTGAACAGCCACACTAACAAGAGGTACATGAGCAACTTCTGGAAGATAGAAGAGAGTCCTCTCATTGATAGTTATGCTCTCTCTATCTCCCCCCTCTCAAGATATTTTAGCTTTTTCAACTAATCTACATTTGCTGCATTTTTCCCCCATTTTTTTTATGCTATTTTTTACATTTTTTATTTTTTTAATAATTTTTTTATATTTCGTAAGGTCAACTGCTGGGTAAGAAAAGTGTTAATTTTAATGGGAAAATAATGAACAAATCTGTGATTTATGTATTGTCTTTGGTATAGTGTGAGATTTCATTCGTTATTGTTACAATCTTCTTCCGACAAGTTAACTCCATCCTTGTTCTTTGTATCTTCATCATCATGGGGTGGGTGTGGTTCTGAGGTGGTCTGACTATTTGTCTCCGGCAACGAGACGGCAGTAGCATCGTCAGATGGGACTCTGTCTGAATCTGGAGCACTGGAGGAATTTGAGACTTCCGCTACATTCTGCTGGACACTGTCTCTCTCACTAGGTGACTCTTCAGCATCATGATCTTTGGATGGCAGAGAAATGCGTCCATTTTCTTCCAACTAATACACAAACACATCAATGTGGCATATCCATTCTTACACCAACCAAACAACATTGGAATATGTAAATAAATAAATAAAAAAACAATCACTGCTTTCCAAGCCTTGATTAATATTGCATGTAAACTTGAGGTGTACATGTGCCAGGTAAACTATGAAGTAAATTCTTATCTGGAACAAAAAAAAAAAAAAAAAAAAGGTTCCTGTTGTAGTAAAACATGATAAAGCATGATAATTTGTTCTAGACTTCGCTATAGAGTAAACTAAAGATGTACTTTACTGTACACTTCAGTAAAACATTGCCTGTGGAGTAGTGAATAGAAATAGCAACACCCCCACAGCTACAAGAATTGCATAGCATTCCACTCATTGTTTCTCCCACCACACACTTTCTTAATTTCAGTTCGAAGAGAATTCCTTTCAGTCTGCAGAGCTCTGCACAGACGCTCCAACTTCTCTGTCTTTGTGCGGAGGGTCTTAAGTGCTCGTTCACTGGCTCCTCTCTGCATCAGAACGAATGCTTGCAATGTCACATTGAAACTCCCAGGATGCACTCACCTCTTCTGTAGTCTCAATTAAAGACTTGTTGGTCTTCTCGTACCTAGCCCTCCACAGGGCCACCTCCTTCTCTAAGGTACCAATCGTCTTTGCCATCTACACACACGAGTTTATATAACATTGCCACATCTTTTCATTGTTATGCAGATCTAATATAATAATAATACGCCTTAAGAATCGAGTCATACACTTATAAGCTGGAATATTATAGCTCATTAAAACTTATTAATGCGCACCCAAGTCATGTTAAAAACTTCAACTTTATCTTATTCCCCATAATGCCTCATTCACACCCCTCATGTTTGCACGTTACTCTCACATAATGCCTCATTCACACCTCTCATGTTTGCACTTTACTCTCACATAATGCCTCATTCACACCTCATGTTTGCACGTTACTCTCACATAATGCCTCATTCACACCTCTCATGTTTGCACGTTACTCTCACATAATGCCTCATTCACACCCCTCATGTTTGCACGTTACTCTCACATAATGCCTCATTCACACCTCTCATGTTTGCACGTTACTCTCACATAATGCCTCGTTCACACCCCTCATGTTTGCACGTTACTCTCACATAATGCCTCGTTCACACCCCTCATGTTTGCACGTTACTCTCACATAATGCCTCGTTCACACCCCTCATGTTTGCACGTTACTCTCACATAATGCCTCGTTCACACCCCTCATGTTTGCACGTTACTCTCACATAATGCCTCGTTCACACCCCTCATGTTTGCACGTTACTCTCACATAATGCCTCGTTCACACCCCTCATGT